>VSSQ01000110.1_pt1 | contig 113597 bp, 107 predicted proteins | sample 4763081 | NCBI WGS metagenome assembly VSSQ01 (sample SAMN12137344, study PRJNA551015) | bioreactor metagenome | isolation source: SDC9 anaerobic chlorinated ethene degrading culture | place: USA: Knoxville, Tennesee | collected 2015-01-01
GCTCCATAAGCTGCGCGGACAAAACTAACGCTCAAGCCCTCCGCTCCGAAAGGTGCCCGCCCAAATCGCTCCTCGAAAGCACTGCTTTCGCACTTGTTCTCAATGGCGGGTTGGAAACGTCCTGTTTCCAACCTTTCTCCGCTGCAGGCTTTTCGCGAAGTTTTGTTTCCGCTCGCTTAAATTCGCTTCCCTGCTGTAAATCAAAATCCTTGGGCTGCTTTTCTGGTCTGTACGTTCATGCATGTGGGGCTTTGTGAGAGAAGAAGTTACGTGACTCGAGCAGCTTTTTCCGTCTTTACCGACGCCGCTTAAGCGGCATGGTCGGCCATTTGCCCGGGAAGAAGGTCCGGAAAAGCTTCAAGCATAGCTTATACCAAGCCCAAAAACAGGGCTAAAAGAGCTAAAGACCCTTAAGTGTAGCTTTACGCACAAAAGCGGACGGATTTAGCGGAGGGGCGGTCAGGTGAACGAGGCTTTCTTAACGTAGCGGAGCCACGGTTCACATCAGGTATTACCCAGAGGTTTGGCGCAGCTGTTAAGAAAGCGAGTGAACCAGCCCCGGAGCTATGGAGTACGCGTTGGGCGTGAAGCTACACGACCCGGATGCCTGCGTAGGCTCTACTTCGACTGCTCATACAGCTCACGCAGCTCTTCTTCGTTAAAATGATAACGCTCATTGCAGAAGTGGCACACCAATTCCGCCTGTTGATCCTTGAGCAGATCTTCAAAGCCTTCTTTGCCGATACTGATCAAGGTCTCACTGACCCGCTCTTTGGAACAGGTGCATTGATAGTGTACCGGTCTTTTTTCCAGTATACGATAATCCAGATCTCCTATGAGCTGAGCGACTAATTCTGCCATGGTGGAACTATCCGCGGCGATTTGGCTGATGCCTTGAATCCGGGCCAACTGGGCTTCCAGTGCCTGAATACTCTCTTCAGAGGCATCAGGCAGTAATTGGAACAGCATCCCGGCAGCTCCTGCCACATGGGCGTCCTTCCCCACCATTACACCCAGCAGGGCAGCGGAGCGTACTTGTTCGGAATTCAGGAGATAATGGACCAAATCGTCGGCGATTTCCCCACTGATCATCGGCACCATCCCGGTATAGCTTTCGCCATTGCTCAGACTGCGGCTTACGACAAACTCCCCGGCTCCTACGGCACCGGACACATCCAGCTTTCCCTGGGGGTTTAAAGGAAGATCTACCTGGGGCTCATGGACATAACCCCGCACCTCTCCCTGAGCGTTGCCTACGGCAACCACTCCTCCCAAGGGACCATCTCCAAGCAGCCGTAAGGTGATGGCCTCCTCCGCTTTCATAGAGCTGGCCAGAAGCAGGGATGCCCCCATAAGCCTTCCTAAGGCTGCAGTGGCCACAGGTGTGGTGTGATGGCGGTTAGCCGCCTCTTCCACGGTATTGGTCATTCCTACGGCAACCCAGCGAATCTCACCCTTGCTCAGGGTACCCAGCCATAGTTCATCAGCATATTTATTGTTCATCTTCTTATTCAACCTCATTCAATTCAATTGGGTTATGTACAAATTATCTTCTATTGTCAGGGCTCAAAACCACAATCAGGGCCGTTCCTTCCGAGACATCTACTATTGCATCTTCCCCCAAAAAAACATTGCTTATCCCTCGGGGAGAATCCCGATACAAAGTCTCTTGATAAAGAGGATAATAGAGGCCTTCAGTGCGTACAACAGCTTTTTCCGTTATGGGTATTACCGATAGTTTTTGCCCTCTTTTCCCTGTTAATTTCCCCCGCCCCTCCAAGAGCCAGAGCTCCTGACCGGGCCCTTTCATGCGAATCCGAACTCCCCTTTTTAAGAAGCCCTGCAAAAGAAAAAGGTTCCCCAATAAGTGATCGATTCGCCCGCCCATTGCCCCTAATAGGAAAACATCCTGGCTTTCCCGGTCTTGGACTCCTGCCTTCTCCGCTTTCACCGTCCGCTCTTCCTGCTCCATAAGCTTGACAGCATACTCCAGGGCCAGCTCCAGGTCGGTCTCATCCTTTTCGGCGGGATAGCTGAGGATAACGGTTCCCTTCTGGCGACAGACTTCCAGGGTCTCAGGCTCCGCGGAGTCCAGATCGCCGAGCAAAGCATCCGGAACGAATCCCGCCCGGACGATATGATTGCTCCCACCGTCCGCTGCGATCAGCCGGTTATAAGCAGCCAGCTCCTCTTTACCCCATTCCTGATCCCATTCACCATTGGCCACTACGGCAATCCTCACTTTGGATCACCCTTATAGCCCTGGGCTGCTTCCCGAAGCTCTTGAACTGCCCGGGCCGGGTCAGCGCAGGCAAATACCGCCGCCCCTGCCACCAGGATGTTGGCGCCGGCTTTGACCACGGCAGGAGCCGTGTCCAGGTTGATTCCTCCGTCCACCTCAATCTCACAGGAGGATTGCATCTGATCGAGATGCCGATGAAGAACCTCGATTTTAGGAAGAACCGCGGGAATAAATTTCTGCCCTCCAAAACCCGGATTAACACTCATAATCAAAACCATATCCAATTCATCGAGAATGTACTTGATTCCGTCCAAAGGGGTGGCCGGATTAATGGAAACCCCGGCAGTAAGACCTAACCCCTTAATCTGCTGGATGGCACGATGGATATGGGGCGTGGCTTCCAGATGCACTGTAATATGATCCGCCCCGGCTTTCGCGAATTCCTCAATAAAGCGTTCCGGATGTTCAATCATTAAATGGACATCAAAGCGCATCTGGGAATAAGGCCGCAGCGCTTTAACCACCAGGGGGCCAATCGTAATGTTCGGTACAAAATGCCCATCCATCACATCAATATGTAAGACTTCAGCCCCTGCTTTTTCCACTAAGGCAACCTGATCTCCCAAATGGGCAAAGTCTGCCGATAAAATGGAGGGAGCAATTTTTATCATTCTAATATCTCCTCTCAGCTGCAATAACTTCCTCTAAAAACTGACAATAGTGCTCATAACGGGATGGCTGAATTCTCCCTGATGCCACCGCAGCTTTTACCGCGCAATCCGGCTCTTTATGATGCTGGCAGTTGGCAAAGCGGCATTCTCCTACGTCCTGAAACTCCCAAAAATAATCCGTCAGCTCTTCCCTCTTCATGGCGGGAAGATAGAGGGAGGAGAATCCTGGGGTGTCTGCCAACAGCCCTTCCCCGCAAACCATCAGCTCCACATGGCGGGTGGTATGGCGGCCTCGCTTCAGCTTGCGGCTGACATCCCCTGTCTTTAACTCCAGACCGGGGGATAAGGCATTGACAAGGCTGGACTTGCCGACACCGGAAGGACCGGCCAGAACGCTGACCTTCCCGTTGATATGCTCCTGCAATTCAGCCAGCCCTTCCCCTGTCTTTGTCGATACCTTAACCAATTCGCAGCCCAGCTGCCGGTAAAAATCCAGCCCATCGGCCGGAAAGGTATTCTCGGCGGTGCTTTCGCCCCTGCTGCCCAAGTCGATTTTATTTAAAATGAGAATGGGCTTAATCTGAGCAGCTGTCACTTGAACGATAAGCCGATCAAGCAGGTTCAGATCTGGTGCGGGGGATACACAGGCAAAGACCAGAAAGGCCTGATCCACATTGGCTATGGTCGGCCTGACCAAGGAGTTATGGCGGGTCTCTACTTCTTCAATTGTCCCTTTATCCCCTGTTCCCGGTAAAATCTTTACCCGGTCTCCCGGCAGAAATCCCTGATTGCGAATGCGAAAGCGACCGCGCAGGGAACATTCCCATACCCGGCCTTCCGCGAATACATAATAAAATCCACTGTATCCCTTGAGTAATATTCCAGAAATCATGCGTTCCTTTTACCCTTTCTCAAAGAGTCCTGCCGTTCATTGAGCAATTTTATCCAGCTTGGCCACATGGCCTAAAATGACCGGATTGAAGCCTATGGGCCCCGGGCCCCGGGAAAGGATGATCCGGACCGTATCCCCCTTTTTAACCGTATCTCCTGGCTTAGGATCGGTAGACATCACCACATCCGGTGGGAATTCGGTGGAATTCACCTTTTCCCCAAACTCCACGAACAATCCATACTGTTTGAGAATGGCTGCGGCTTGATCCGCCGATTGTCCGATGACGCTGGGCAGAGGTGTCCCTTCGTCCACTTTCCCGGCACTGACTGTTAAGGTCATATAGCCATTCTTTGCCCAGTCTGCACCGGGAGCAGGGTCTTGTTCCACCACAATATCTTTCGGCAAGGAAGATTTTTCATCCTCCCGCCAAGTGATATTCTCTTTTATGAAGCCCCGGCTCTCTAAGATATTGATAGCCGCTTCCCGAGTGACGTCTCCGGTTTTAAGATTGGGGAATTTTGCTTGTTCAGGACCTAAGCTCACCCAGACCTTGATGCCCCGTTCTTTTTTCACAACGGCACCCTCTTCAGGGTCGGTTCGGGTAATCTTCCCCTTCTCCATGTCATTATTGTATTCTTCCTGAGTGTTCGGGTCTAAGGATAAACCTTTTTGTTCAGCAAAATAACCGGCTTCCTGAATTGTTTTTCCCACCAAGGGAGGAACTGTAGTGGTTCCTACATTAAACCATTGGGATAAAGCAACCCAGCCTCCCCCCATGATCAGTACCAAGGCAAGCAGAGCCACCCAGGGCCAGCGTTTACGAAATAGTGGGACCTTAGCCTTTTTCCGGCCTGCTTCCTTTTCCTCGGAAGCTAAAGCTGAGTTCACCCCGGCCCTTAGAGAACTGTGGACCCGGGTGCTTTCCAAGTCCTGGTCCTCATCCACCGTCTTGTCCACAGGCAAACCGGCCTGAACTTTGCGCAGATCCTGTAATAAATCTTTGGCCGTGGCATAACGCTGATCCGGAGATTTGGCAATGGCTCTCATCACCAGATTCTCCAAAGCAGGGCTGACCCTGGCGTTCAGCTTGCTGGGAGGGACGGCTAATTCCTGCAAATGCTTAAGAGCAATGGAGATCGGGGTCTCGCCGTCGTAGGGCACCTTCCCTGTCAAGAGTTCATAGAGAATAATCCCTAAAGAATAGAGATCGGATTGTTCGTTGGTCTGGATTCCCCGGGCCTGTTCCGGAGAGAGGTAATGAACCGAACCCACGATATCTCCCGTATGGGTCATGGTGGCTGCTGAAACAGCCCGGGCGATGCCGAAATCAGTGACCTTAATCCGCCCGTCTTCGGTAACCAGAATATTATGAGGTTTAATATCCCGGTGAATAATATGATGCTCATGGGCATGGCGGATGGCCTCCGCAATCTGGATGCCCAGCTCCAGGGTCTGTTCCGTGGATAAGGGGGCATAATTGCGGATGATATCCTTCAGGTTCTGTCCCTCGATATGCTCCATGACAATGTACTCCGTCTCACCGTCCTTGCCCACATCGTAGATGGAGACGATATTGGCGTGGGACAGACTGGCTGCCGACTGGGCCTCCCTGCGGAAACGGCGGACGAATTCCTCGTCTGCGGTAAACTGCTCGTGGAGAATTTTAATGGCGACGATCCGGTTCAATAAAAGATCCTTGGCTTTGTAGACAATGGCCATACCGCCGGACCCGATCTTTTCAATTATTTCATAGCGATTACTCAATATCTTGCTCACGAGTTATCACCTGCTTTCTGCCTTAATGCGGTCTCAATGATGGCGCGGGCAATGGGCGCCGAAGCCCCTCCCCCGGTACCCCCATTCTCGACCAGGACTGCTACAGCGATTTGAGGATTATCCGCCGGAGCAAAAGCAATATACCAAGCATGGGTCCTGACATTTCCTCCCGGTTCAGCCGAACCTGTTTTGGCGGCTACCTGGAACCCGGCAATGCCACCGGGAGCCGCTGTCCCCTCATTAACTGCCGTGACCATGGCGCTCTTAATCCTTTCCGCTTCCTGGGAGGACAGAGGGGTTAACCACGGTTCAGGTTTTTTTCTGTAAAGTACATTCTGATTCTCATCCATCACCTGATCCACAATGTGGGGCTTCATAATCACACCTTGATTGGCAATTCCTGCTGTGATCAAGGCCATATGGAAAGGTGAAACCAAAACTTCCCCCTGCCCAAAAGCACTGGCTGCCAGCAGGTTATCATCCATGCGGCTGGGCACTGCCTCTTCGTTGGTCAGGGTACTGCGCTTCACCGGCAATTCAAAAGGTATCTCCTGGCCAAATCCGAAAGATTTAGCTGCTTCCAGAAAAACCTTATCGCCTGCTTGCACACCGTAGGTTGCAAAATAAGTATTGCAGGATTCAGCCAAAGCCAGATTATAATTCACCCAGCCATGGGCCTTGTCATTTTGTTCACGGATCACTTGTCCATTGATGATCGCCGTACCTGTGCAATGATAGAGATCACTTGTATCCAACCCGGCCCGCAGGAGGGCCGCCGAGGTCATCACCTTTAACGTAGAGCCCGGGGTATAGAGAGCAAAAGCATGATTCAGAAAAGGGCTCCCCGGCTTCTTGCTGATGTTCTCCCAATCTTCATCCACAGTATTGCCATCAAAGCTGGGCTGACTGACTAAGGCCAGCACTTCCCCATTGCGGGGGTCGATGGCTACTGCCGAACCGATCTTGCCTTTTAAGCCTTCATAGGCCACCTTCTGCAGACCATAATCCAGGGTAAGCACCACATCATTGCCCTGGCGGGGAAGTTGGAACACCTGCTCCAGGGTCTGTTCAGCAGTGGCATCTTTGATCCCCAAAAGCCAATCGCCAAGATGAGCCTCCAGCCCGGAAGAACCGCGCAGCAGGGTTGCATACCCGATCAGGGGCTCTAAAGCTTCACCTTTAGGGTAAATTCGAGTTTTCTCGTCTTCTTTTACTTCGGTTTGTGCCAATACTTCGCCATTTCTGTCGAAAATTCCTCCTCTAACCACCCGCTGCTCCATGAGAATAAGCCGGCGATTGGCGGGATTGTCCATCAATTCCGCAGAACGGGCCACCTGCCAATAGACAAGACCAAAGCTCAGGCCAATGATGCTTAAGGAGAAGCCTATGGCTACATTTCTTAAACCTTTTTTCATGCGGCATACTCCCTTCCTTTATTCTTAACATATAAAGGACCGGTAGCTGACCCATGAGAAATATTAGCTAGAATTCCCAACAGTAAAAAGTGAATAAGCAAGGAGCTTCCGCCATAACTAACCCAAGGCAGAGGGATTCCCGTTAAGGGCAGGAGCTTGGTGACTCCGGCCAGGATGATGATGGCTTCCGTCCCCACCAGGATTCCGATACCTGCTGCTAAAATCTGACCAAAACGGTCTGCCGCTTGAATACTAATGTGGAAGGCCCGCAAAACCACCACCAAAAAGAGCATCAGCAGGGCCATAGCCCCGGCAAATCCAAGCTCTTCGGCAATGATAGAAAAGATAAAATCCGTGCTGGCGGCAGGTACCTGAGAGGCGCCGATGCCATTGCCCAGACCTGTTCCCAGGATCTTGCCCCCGCCAATGGCAAAGAGGGATTGAGCAATTTGATAGCCGCCACCGCTGGGATCCCCCCAGGGATTGAGCCAGGTGGCAACACGGACTTGAACATGGCTGAAAAGAAAATAGCCTAAGGTTCCCGTACTTAAGAAGACAGGCAGGGCAACACCGAGATAAAGCACCCGCTCCGTCACCACATAGAGCACCAAAACATACAGAGAATAGAAGACCAAGGCTGTACCCAGGCTCTTCTGGGCAGCCAACAGGAGCAGCGAAAATCCTCCCATGACCAGAAAGGGTCCCAGGGTGCGCCAGTCCGGCAAAGAAAGCCTGCCGATCTGTACCGTCCCTACACGCAGAACCTCTTCATGCTCACTCAGGTAAGAGGCTAAAAAGATGAGCATAGCCACCTTAACCAATTCCTCGGATTCAAAGCCCATACCACCGATATGCAGCCAACTGGTTGCTCCTCCTTGGGTCACCCCAAAAAGCAAGGTGATCAGCAACAGGACCACAGCACCTAAACCGGAAAGATAACGGAAGCGGCCCAAGGCCCGATAATCCCGCAGAGCATAAAGGACACAATAAAAGATAAACAGCCCCAGACAAGCCCACCAGAATTGCTTTAAGGCCGAAGCCGGGCGGATGCGGGTGATAAAGACCAGTCCAATCACCAGAATCATCTGCACTGTGGGCAACAGAAAGGGATCCCCCTGATAGGCCACAAGTTTTTCCAGGGCTGCGCCGATTAAGAGCAGCAGCGAAAAAACCCCCGCCTGCCAAAGGATTTGCTCGTTGGCTTTGCCGTCTAAGGCTAAGACGCCCAGTCCGACCCAGAGAATACTTAAAATTAATAGACGTAATATCCAGACCCTTTTCATTTTGTCACTCCGTAATACAGCATAAAGCCGTAAAATTATCGGGTGCACCTCGTTCTATGATCAGTTGATGAAGGCGCTCCAGGTGCTCTTCCCATGAACCTTTCTGCAAGAACTCCTCCTCTAACTCCCGATCGCTGATCACATTGGATACCCCATCCGTACAGAGGAAAAAGATATCCCCCGTCTGCAACTCCAGGAACTGAGAGTCCACCTCCACATCCCATCCGGCTCCCACAGCTCTTACCAACATATGACGCTTGGGATGGCTATCCGCCTCTTCCGAAGAGATCTGTCCCAGACGCACCAGCTCACCGACTAAAGAATGATCACGAGTCAGCTGAATCAGTTGCTCATTGCGCCATACATAGGCTCTGCTATCCCCCACATGGGCGAGGACAACCTTAGTCTCTCTGAAGACCAGAACGGTCAAGGTCGTACCCATTCCTTCCGTGGCAGGGTTGCGGGTCGAGCTCATATACACTTCCCGATTGGCCCGCACCAAAATCTCCCTGACCTGATTCTCCAGGTCCTCATTCTCTTGGGCCCCCAGATGGGGAGCACCCTTGATCAATTCGTCCAGGGCTGTCCGTGCCGCTACTTCCCCTGCCAGATGCCCGCCCATACCGTCGGCTACTGCATACACACCGTACTCCGGCAGAGCAAGGAAGGCATCCTCATTATTTTTGCGTACGCAGCCTGTTTCACTAAAGCTTAGAACTCTCATTTTGCCACCTCGAATATTGGAAAGTAATACTTCCAATTTTCACATAATCTCCGGCAACCAGTTGAACCGGGGAGGAGATCCGCTCTCCGTTAACCCAGGTTCCATTGGTGCTTCCTAAGTCCTCCAGGGTCGTTACCCCTTTATGATGCCGTACCAGGACATGATCCATGGAAGCGAAGTGATCGGCTAAAACCACATCGTTATTTTTCCCGCGGCCTATTTTCAGGCCTTTTTGGTCAATGCGAAAGACCCGGCCTTTAGGCAATAGCTCTCCTCCGGAGAGCACTTCAAAGCGCCCAAATTCCTTTTCCCCCTTGCGGATCAGCCCCTTAACCTGCAAATCAGCCAATAAGGCTGTGAGTATCCGAAAAAGAAAAAGATAAATTAGTCCAATGAAAAGTATCCTTCCCAGTACTAAAATTCCTTGCATAGAAACCTCCGCACTTTACTGACCTTCTTAACCTCTCCAGCATCCCGTTCAATGGTGACGCAGGATAAAGATCGTCTGCCCTATTTCCACCCGGTCCCCTAAGCCTATTTTCTGCTTGGCAATCCTCTGTCCATTGAGCCAGGTTCCGTTGGTGCTGCCTAAGTCGTCAATCACCCAGTCTTCCCCGTCGCTGCTGAGCTTGAGATGCCTCCGGGATACTTCGGGATCCTGCAGGACAATTTCACACTGACCATGGCGCCCGATATGAATCGTCCCTTCCTCCAAAGGGAAAGTTTTTCCAGAATCCGGTCCTTGAATTATTTCGAGAGCATAACGAATTTTCCTGCTCTGTTCATAGGAATTTCGGAGATTGTAAGGAAGTTCCCCTTGAAAGATATTGGTCTGATCCCGCCAGTCCACAGATTCAACCGCTTCCTGGGCCTCTTCTTCGTACTCGTCATCGTCGTCCCAAAGGACCTCGATGGAATCATCAAAATCCACTTCGATGAACATTTCATGAGGCTTTACCGTGTCATCGGAGTGAAGTTCGATGGAAGGTTTGCTCAAGAAAGTGAAGCCGCTTTTCTTGCCCTCAGCATGCAGATATTTGGAAAGCTCAATTAAAAAGGCATCCCCAAAATTAGCAAAAGGACTCCAATCACTGGAGTGGAGAAAAACCCGGTAAACATTAGGCACATAAACCTGGGAAATGCTCACCTGCTTGTTTTTCTGCATGATGCGAACCAGTTCTTTAGCCAATTCCACAGGTTGCAGCCGAGAATTGTTATTCTTTTTAAACATACCCGTAAATAGACTTTCCGCTACTTCTTCAAAACGGGCCAATAGGTTCATTTCTGCTCACACTCCAATTGCCGTCTTAATTGACCGCAGGCTGCGTCGATATCTGTTCCTTTCTCTTCACGAACAGAAACAGGGATGCCCATACTCTCTAAACTCTGGGCAAATTGCTGAACCTCCTTGGCCGTGGGCCGGGCCATTCCTGTTCCCGCTACAGGGTTGACCGGAATGAGATTCACATGGGCTAATTGTCCCTTTAAAAGGTGCCCTACTGCTTGAGCAGCTTCCAGGGTTGCCTGACCGGAAATCAAAGCGATCTCAAAGGTAATACGGCGGTTCGTCAGTGTAGTATAGTCTCGGCAGGCTTCCATAAGTTCCTCTAAGGGATACTTGCGATTCATAGGAATGAGTTGATCCCGGGTCGTATTATGGGCACTATGTAAAGAAACAGCCAAGCCTACCTGAGGATTATCCTTGGCCAATTGCCGGATTTTCGGGGCTACTCCGCTGGTGGAGATGGTCATTCTCCTCATCCCAATCCCCTGACCTTCTGGATCATTGAGCAGTTCGATGGCTTTGAGAACCGCCTCATAATTCAATAAAGGCTCACCCATGCCCATAAAGACAATATTCGTGACCTGAAAATCCGGATCTTCCTGGCGCATGAGGTACGTGATGTCCAGAACCTGACCCAGGATCTCCCCGGGGCTTAAATTTCTCCGCCATCCCCCCAGGCCGGTGGCACAGAAGGCACAGCCCACGGCACAACCGATCTGAGTGGACACACAAACCGTATGACGATCCCTGTTCTTGCGGCGATCATAATCCATCAGCACACATTCCAGGGTTTCACCGTCAGCACAACGGAAGAGAAATTTACGGGTGCCATCCTGAGAAATCTGTGCCTTGACTTTTCTTAGAGGCTGCAAGAAGAGGCCCTCCTGCAGCTTTTGCCGATCCCCTGCTCCGATGTTCCTGAGCTCTTCCCAGTTTTGAACAGCTTTCTGCTGGACCCACTGGAATACTTGGCGGCCCCGGAATTTCGGCAGTCCCAGCTCAGCACAATGCTGGGTTAACTCACTTTGATTCAGATCCCGGCAATCCATTCTCTTCATAGTATTCACCCAAATCTTTCCACCTAAACTTCCACCCGGCGAAATTTCGCCAGGAAAAAGCCATCCATACCCTGTTTATGGGGCAAAATCTGCAGAAATCCCTTGGCGGCTTGTTTCCTGTCTTGTTCTGATGCCAAAGAATAAGGAAGTTCCCCGCTGAAATCAACGGTGATGAATTCCGGATGATTGGCACGAAAAGCCTTCACCACTTCGAAATTCTCCTCAGGTTCAATCGTACAGGTCGAATAAACCAGCTCGCCGCCGGCCGCAACGCATTGAGCCGCCCGCTCCAGGATGGCCAATTGCAAGGCCGGTAAAGTTTTTATTTCATCCTCTTCCTTATGCCAGCGCATATCCGCCCGGCGACGCAGGACCCCCAACCCCGAACAGGGGGCATCAACCAACACTTTATGACAGGAAGCATCCTTTACTCCCGCCAGCTCCCGGGCATCTCCGGCCTGGGCGCGGATGATGGTAATCCCTAAACGGGCGGCCAGATCTTCGATAAGCTTCACCTTATGGGGGTGGATATCAAAAGCAAGGATTTCTCCCTGATTCTCCATCCTTTGCGCCAGGTGAGTGGTTTTCCCTCCCGGGGCGCCGCAGGCGTCCAACACCTTTTGCCCGGCTTGAGGATTTAAGACATGAGCAATCAATTGAGAACTTTCATCCTGAACGGTGAAGTGTCCTTCCTGAAAACTGGGCAGTTTATCCAGAGATCCGAAGTCTTCGATCACCAAACTCTCCGGAACCCGTTCCCCAATCGTCACCTTTACTCCTTCCCCCTCCAGCCTTGCCTGCAAGTCTGCCCGGGAAATCTTCAGGGTATTGGTACGGATCCACACAGGAGCGGGCTCGTTATTGGCTTGGCATAAAGCTTCCGTATCCGCCATGCCATAGCGTTTCAACCAGCGCTTCACCATCCACTCCGGGTGAGAATAGCGCAGGGAAAGAAAGCGGACGGGTTCCTTCTCTTTGCTGGGCCAAAGCATGTCCCAACCGGTTTCCAAAACTCTCCTTAAGACACTGTTCACTAAGGAAGTGTATTTTCCCTGCTGCTTTTTGGTCAACTCCACCCCTTCGTTGATGGCCACAGCTGCGGGAATCCTGGAAAGGTAGAGAATCTGCAAGGCGCTGATTCTGAGAATCCAACGCACCTCATGGGGCAGTTGGGATAAAGGTTTGCGCAGATGGCGCCTTAAAGCATAATCCAGAGTCAGACGGTGTTTTAACGTCCCATTGACCAGAAGGGTGGCCAATTGGCGCTCCCGGGGATCGCTTAAATCGTGCAGAGCTTTTTGCATTACCAGATTGGCATAGGCTTTTTCTTCCTCGATGCGCCGGAGAATCTGCACAGCCAAGGCTCTTGAGGTTATTTTATCCATGCTTTACTCATCCTTTTGTCCTTCCCTGTCCAGTTTTCACCCAAAGCTCTCTCCCGCCTGTCCACGACGACCTAAGAAAAAGTCCCGGGCCGGCATGGGCTTCTTACCTGCAGGCTGTACCTCAACAATCCGGATCAACCCTTCTCCGGTCTGAACCAACAAGCCCTGCTGATCCCAAGCGATGATTTCACCTGGCTTAAAATCTTTAAGGGCAGGCAGGCCCGGTTCTGCTCCATCTCCTCTTGCTTGCGCAGAGATGCTTGATTTCCACACTTTGACCGTTTCTTCTCTGAACAGAATATAGGAACCGGGCCAGGGATTCAGGCCGCGGATCTGATTATGAATGTCTTGGGCGCTGCGTGCCCAGTCGATCTTCTCATGCTCCCGGGTCAGCAAAGAGGCATAACGCACCGGCCCCTTTTGGGGTGTCCTGGGCAATTTCCCCTTGTGAAGCTGCTCCAAAGTAGCGATTAAAAGCTGAGCGCCAGCTTGGGCCAGAGCATCATGAAGCTCCCCGGTGGTGGTATCCTCCCCAATCGGGAGTTCGGTTTTCAGAAGCATATCTCCCGTATCCAGCCCTTCATCCATCTGCATGGTGGTCACGCCGGTCCTTTGATCTCCCTTCAGGATGGACCAATGAATGGGAGCGGCGCCGCGCCAATCCGGCAAAAGGGAAGCATGGACATTGATGCAGCCGTAAGGGGGCAATCCTAAGATTTCTTTGGATAATAGTTGTCCATAGGCCACCACGATGATGACCTCCGGGGCCAGTTCCTTTAAGATTTCCAGGCTCTCGGGGCTTTTGACTTTGGGGGGCTGATAAACGGGCAGCCCCAGCTCCTGAGCGGCTGTCTTAACCGGACTGGGCTTCAGGTTCTTGCCCCGGCCGGAAGGGCGGTCCGGCTGGGTAAACACTCCCGCCACATCGTGACCGTGAGCCGCCAGGGCTTGGAGAGTTGGAACGGCGAAGTCCGGCGTTCCCATGAAAACGAGTCGCATAGTGATTACTCCTTATATTGAAGGTTATATCTCCAGGATTTTGCTTTACGTCGTTCGCTCCATAAGCTGCGCGGACAAAACTAACGCTCAAGCCCTCCGCTCCATCGGGTCCCCGCCCAAATCGCTCCTGCTCAATGGGCGGTTGGAAACGTCCTGTTTCCAACCTTTCTCCGCTGCGTGCTTTTCGCGAAGTTTTGTTTCCGCTCGCTTAAATTCGCTTCCCTCGTGTAAATCAAAATCCTTGGGCTGTTTCTTGGGTTCAAGCAAGCGGGGCGTTGTAGGATAGGGATTACTTCACTCAGGACCCTTAAGTGCTGCTTATACTCAAGAGAAGATCTGAAAAGAGGACCTTCAAGTGTAGCTTTGCGCACAAAAGGGAACGGATTTAGCGGAGGGGTGGTCGGGTGAAGGTCGCTTTCTTAACATAGCGCAGCCACGGTTCACATGCAGAAAACAGCGGGGTTTGGCGTAGCTGTTAAGGAAGCGAGTGAACCAGCCCCGGAGCTATGGAGAGACCGTTGTGCGTAAAGCTACACACGACCCAAGCATCGGTTCCCCTTCTACCAATACAGCCAACAGGTGCTACCTCCGAGAAGTCTTCTTCGCTTTATCAACGAACAAGATCCCTTCCAGGTGGTCGATTTCATGCTGGAGGCAGCGGGAAAGCAGTCCTTCTCCTTCGATGACCTGGAGCTCCCCCTGGCGGTTGAGGGCTTCTACTTTGACTTTGGCTGCCCGGGCTACCTGACCGGTTATGCCGGGGATGCTTAAGCATCCTTCATCATCCAGATCTTCGCCCTCTTTGGCGATGATGACAGGGTTGATTAGCTCCAAGGGGCCTTCTCCTACGTCGATAACGACGACGCGTTTGGAGACTCCCACCTGGGGAGCGGCCAAGCCTACTCCATTGGCATCATAGAGTGTATCCAACATATTATCTAAAAGCTTTGCAATATTAGGTGTTATCTCTTTGACGGGAACAGCTTTCTCCCGCAGTACTTCGGAACCAATTTCTACAATCTGATAAATCGCCATGTCACGGTTTCCCCTTCCTACTCATTTCTTCTTATTTTATTATTTATTATACTACATATCTCCAATATTGAACGAGACCCCATTCAGAAGGAGATCCAACACCCACTGAAGGCCTGCCGAATCCACCCTGGACTTGGGGCGGGTTAGTTCAATACTCGGTAATGTCTTACATGCTTAAGGGATCTACTTCGATATTGAGTTGAATTCCCGAACTAATGGGATCACGTGCAAAACGCCGGACACCTTGATGCAAGAATTCACGTAGTGTATCCATAAGTTTTCCTTTAACCGAGACCTGCCAGCGGAAATGATTTTTGAGGCGGGGAATCACAGCCGGAGCAGGGCCGAGAATATCTAAAGAAGTATGCCCATTTTGATCGGATACTATTCCCTGCCTTAAAGAATTGACCAGGCTATGGGCTCCTTTGATCACTTTCTCTTCCTTTTCATGAATAAGGGTCACCCGGATGACATGGGTGAAGGGAGGATAATTTCTGGCTTTCCGATAGCCAATCTCTTCCCAAAAGAAGCCCTTAAAATTGTGCTGAGAGGCTTGAATAATCGCCCTGTCTTCCGGTGTATAAGTCTGAATCACAACCTGCCCGGGTTTTTGACTGCGGCCGGCCCGGCCGGCCACTTGGGTCAGAAGCTGGAAGGTTCTCTCCCTGGCGCGGAAATCCGGCATATTCAGCATCTGATCGGCTGCCACAACTCCTACTAAAGTGACATTAGGAAAATCCAGTCCCTTGGCCATCATCTGGGTGCCCACGAGGATATCTGCCTCCTGGCGGCGGAATTTGCCCAGGATGTCCTCATAGGCATCTTTAGAGCGGGTGGTATCAAAATCCAGGCGGAGGATTCGTGCCGCCGGGTAAAGTCCTTTGATTTCATCTTCCACCCGCTGAGTCCCTTGCCCAAAAAAGCGAATATAGCGGCTGCCGCATTCCGGACAGGTGCGGGGAGGAACCTCTTCATGATTGCAATAATGGCAACGCATGGTGTGGCCTTGAGTATGGTAAGTCAGAGCGATATCACAGTCATGACAGCGAATCACATAACCGCATTCCCGGCAGACCACAAAGGTGGAGTAGCCGCGGCGGTTCAAGAACAGCATGGACTGTTCTCCCCGCTCCAGGGTCCTTTTCAGCTTGTCTTGCAGGGAGAGGGAAAACATACTGCGATTCCCTTTAATCAATTCCTCCCGCATATCCACCACTTCTACAGGGGGCAGCGGGCGGCGGTTGACCCGTTCTTCCATGGTAAGCAAAGGAACCTTGCCGGTCTGAGCTGCGGCATAGGCTTCCAGAGAAGGGGTAGCACTTCCCAAAAGCACTACTCCCCCCAGTTGTTCCATCCGTTTACGGGCCACATTGCGGGCATGGTATTTGGGATTTTCCTCTTGATGATAGGCGCTCTCATGTTCTTCATCCAAGATGATCAAGCGTAAATCAGGCAACGGGGCAAAAACCGCCGAACGGGCCCCGACGACAATCCTGATTTTCCCCTGGAGAATATCCTGCCAGGCCTTGGCCTTTTCCCCCACTTGCAATCCCGAGTGGAGTACAATCAACTGCTCGCCGAATTGGTCTTGAAAATAGCGGGCGATCTGAGACGTCAGCGAAATCTCAGGAACCAACAAAATGGCTGAACCGCCTTTAATCAGCACTTCCCCAATCAGTCTTTGGTAGACCTCCGTCTTGCCGCTGCCGGTAACCCCATGCAAGAGCAGGGTTTGATAACTTTGTTTATCCAGGGCCTGAGTAACTTTTTCACATACTTTTGCTTGTTCAGGAGTGAGTGTCCGCAGGTAATCCGGCCCCTGGTGAACATTAAGTTCAATATCGGCTTCATGCATCATACCGGTCATCGATTCCCTATCCCCCAGGTCACCGCCAACCCTCTCTTCGGAAGTAAGCGCAGCCTGGACTTTGCGGGGAACACCGGAGGTAAAGCGGGATTCCAGTTTGAGCCAGCCTTGCTTGGCTAAGTGCTCTACCTGGGTCTTGGACAGACCTGAGCGCTTAAGATAGATACTCAGGGGCAATGCCTTATTCCGTGACCGAAAGATAACCGCCAAAGCCTGATAGGTCTCTGAATCCAGGATTTTTAAAGCTTTAACATCCTCATCCTCCTGGGCAGCCATAGGAATGACATACTCTTCCACCTTACCCTTGAGCAGGGGCCAAACGGTATGAAGACTCTGGGCAATGGAGCAAATGGTCGTCTCCGCCAGCCACAGAGCTAAATCCACAAGATCTTCAGGAACGACATACATAGTGTCAACAATCCCCAAAATGGGTTTTAGAGCCGAGTGCGCTATCTCCTGGGGCAGCTGCTCCGTGATCCGGACCACCACGCCTTGAACTTGACGATATTGCAAAGGCACAAGGACGCGCATCCCTCTTTTTAAGGATAGCCCTTCAGGAATTTGGTAGTGAAACACCTGATCAAGGCGACGATTGGCCACATCAACAAGAACTTCTGCATAATGCACTTTCATCGCCTCCTTTAATTTCTCTCTTAAAGCTTAATTCTGTCCTCACAGAGGATAAGGGCGACTTAGCTTCAGATGGAGTTAAAACTCCGTTTGAATCTAAATCTACTTTTACTTTATCACAAAGCAAGGCAAATACCCAAATTCTTGCCTAATGAACATGATCCAAAAGGGGATGCCGGCTTTTCCAACATCCCCGAACCTTTCATCTATAGCTTTGCCGCTCACACCACGGTAACAGCTGTTCCTGAGGCGCTCACCATAAGCATGCTGCCGCTTTGCCCCACCACTTCATAGTCGATATCCACACCGACCACGGCGTTGGCTCCCAGGCGGGCTGCATTTTGCTCCATTTCTTTAAGGGCTATTTGACGGGCATCCTGAAGTTTTTCTTCATAGGCTCCTGAGCGGCCGCCAATGATATCCGTGATGCCGGCAAAGATATCCCGCACCACATTGGCGCCCATGATGGCTTCTCCTGTAACGATTCCATAGTAGTTCGAAATCTTGCGGCCGTCGATATTAGGGGTTGTTGTTACAATCATAGACTATACCTCCCGCTTTAAACATCAGCTTAGTTACTAAAAGTTAATTCTCCGCGAAGCAACAGAGTCCTGCTTAGTCATTATCTAATATTCTCGATGTTTCGATACTTTACACCTTTAATGACTACAAATTTACAAAACAGGAAAAATAATAACTCGATCTTCCTTCCCGGAGCATCATCCTCAAGAAAACTCTTGCCAAACTAATTTTATTTATGCTATGCTCTAAGCAAGGTAATTATCCCGTGACCTTTAAATTAGTCCCGTGAGACTAAGAAGGAAATGGCGTACCATGAACTATGTGCATGGACACCTCTTTCTTGCTTGCGGGCAAGGAAGAGGTTTTTGTTTTACTAAAAAAGGAGGACAACCCATGATTAGAGAAGTTCAGATTCATGAAAGACTCTCTCTTGCCCAAACGATACCCCTGGGATTACAGCATGTTTTCGCTATGTTCGGAGCCACGGTACTGGTTCCTTTTCTCACCGGATTAAGTCCGGCCGTCGCTCTTCTCTCCTCAGGGATTGGAACTATCGTTTTTCTTCTCTTAACTAAAAGTCAAATCCCGGCTTATCTCGGCTCATCCTTTGCTTACATTGCCTCCTTGACTTATTTTGTTAAGGATCAAAACAATTTAGCTGCAGCTATGGGCGGCGCACTGGTCATCGGAATTATTTATGTCCTTCTTTTCGCTCTCATGAGTTACTTCGGAAGTTCCTGGATTCATAAAATTGTTCCTCCGGTAGTAGCCGGTCCTGTCGTGGCCATTATCGGCTTAAGCCTCACACCTACCGCTGCCGGAATGGCTTCCGAGCAATGGTATATCGCCATCTTTACCTTGGCTGTTACCGCTTTCCTCAGCATCTATGCCAAGGGCTTCCTGAAAATCATTCCTATTCTTTCCGGGATTGTCATCGGTTATATTGTCGCCGCCTTCGCCGGTCTGGTGGATTTCACCGGAGTAACGGCTTCTCTGGCCTCGCTGGACAAGATTATCGTCTCTCCTATCAGCGCCGACACTTGGCAGGCACCAGTCTTTAATAAAGCTGCTATTCTGATGTTTGCCCCTTTGGCCTTTGTCACCATTATTGAAGATTTAGGTCATATGATTGTTCTGGGAAATATCACCCATTCCGACCCCATCGAGAAGCCAGGATTTAACCGGGTCTTGCTGGGCAATGGTCTCGCCACCGGCATCGCCAGTTTCTTAGGCGGCCCTCCGGTCACCACTTACGGTGAAAACATCGGCGTACTGGCAGTTACTCGGGTTTACAGCACCTTCAATATCTGGGTAGCAGCTTTTATCGCCATTATCCTGAGTTTCGTCAGTCCCCTGCAAGCTCTGATTATGTCCATCCCTACAGCCGTTATGGGCGGCGTGTCCCTTTATCTCTTTGGTATGATTGGGGTCACCGGCCTGCGCACCTTGATTGAGGCGCGAGTCGATTTCTCCAAGAACAAAAACCTAATTATCGCCTCTGTCATCTTTGCCGTAGGAATCGGCGTCCAAAGCCATGGTGTCGCTTATGCCACCTTAGCAGGGATTATCCTCAACCTGGTTCTCCGGGAAGAGAAGGATGAAGTAGCCGGAAGTGGCAAAGAAGTATCCTAAGCTAACCGTTAAACGCCAAAGCCTTAGAGAGACTGACATTACAGTCCTCTAAGGCTTTTTTGATCGTTCCTCACGATAGGGCAAGATAAAACATTAAACCCCAAAAATAGGCTCTTGACTTTTATAAAAGCCTATGTTGGAATAAATTTGTAAACTTGTGTCCAGAAGGGGGGCTAGGCTTATGGATAACAAAGTTGAGTACTGGTTTAGCATAGCCGATTACGATTTTGAAACTGCAAAGGCAATGTTAGAAACAAAGCGGTATCTATACGTCGGCTTTATGTGCCATCAAACAATAGAAAAGGCATTCAAAGCAATTATTGCCCGCGACTGCGCCGATGGGGAACTACCACCAAAAACTCACGACTTGACAAAACTATCCATTAGGGCAAAACTCATAGACATAATGAGCGACGAACAACAGGATTTTATTGAGGAATTAAACCCGCTGAACATTGAAGCGCGTTACCCGGAATATAAAGAGCGTATAGCGCAAACGCTTGATAGCGAGGTAGGTCAAACCCTTATCAAGAGAACGGAGGGGCTTTTATGTTGGATAAAGGAACAGTTATAAATACCGTCACACAATATGCTGACGCTGTAACAAAAGAATTCAGCCCTGCTGCTATTGTCTTATTTGGATCTTATGCGAAAGGTGAAGCACATGACGAAAGTGATATTGACGTTGCTGTCATCTTTAACGGATTTTCCGGTGATTGGCTGAAAGCATCGTCTTTGCTGTGGCGTTTGCGTCGTGGTATCAGCTACGACATTGAACCGCACTTATTGGATACCACGGACGACAAAAGTGGCCTTGTGCAACATGTTTTCAAGACGGGGCAAATTATTTATCAGTCATAATTTTCGCGTTGCCTTACTCTGTTTTGGGCTTAATAAGCTTTAATAAAGAGTGAGCTCTGTAGACGCTTTATTTTATCGCCTGAGACCACCCTTAAATGCCAAAGCCTTAGAGAGACTGACATTACAGTCCTCTAAGGCTTTGGCATTTATAATTTTCCATCGCTTATTTCCTGCTTGATATCCCGCATTGTATCTTCAAGCGGACGCTTTCTTCCTTCTTTTACTGCCGCCCTGCCCTCATGAAGCAGGCGGTAAATCCGCATTGTAGAGCATACCATAAAAGCTCGCTATCCTCGGCTGCCCTGCCATGTTTGCAGCCAATCCATAACCCGCCCTCTCAATTGCGGATTAGCGGCCTTCACCGCCAGGAGCCAGGCCAGATCCTCCGGCGTATCCAAGTCCCGCCGGACCGGCCCCAATCCTGGACGTAAGCCGTGGGCAGCACAGCAGGCCAGAGCGTCGGCCAGCACACTGCCGGTGCTGTACCGCTGTCCCTGGAAAACGGGGCGGAAAGGGGTGTGCATCCCTACCAGCCAGTACCCGCCATCGGTTGAGGGACAAAACACAATGTCCTTTTCCTCCAGGATGCGGCCTGCTTTTACCACCTCCCCAGGGTCAAGGAGAGGCAGGTCGGAACCCAGCAGCAGGCAATCTTTGTAGCCAAGAGTCAGGACCGTATCCAGGGCATTATACATCCGCGCCCCCAAACCCCTCCCCTTCTGGGGGTACAGGCGTGCCTTCTCCGGCAGTTCATCCAGCAGCTCCACCGGCCCCTCATCCGAGTAAAAGATAAAGAGTTCCCGTTCCAAAGTGGCAAGGGCATAGGCTGTGTCCAGAGTCATGGCCTTCTGCAGGGCGGCGCATTCCGCTCCGCTCAACAAAGGCATCAGCCTGGTTTTCACCCTGCCCGGCACAGCAATCCTCGTCAACAAAATCAGCGCGCCTTTACTCATTGCCTCTCCTCACATCACGATATGCCCGGCTGATGGTCTCAATGTCCACCCCCCGGCGGTACATAGCCCGCAGCCGCTGCATAGACCAGGTCACCCGGAAGATCCCACCCGCCTGAAAGCGCCGGGATGAAGTAATGATCCGGCTCTTCACCTGCACCGGAAATACCTTCATGCGTTTCAGCCCCAGGGAAAATTCATAATCCTCCATAATCGGCAGCTCCGGAAAGCCTCCTACTTGCTCAAAAAGGGCCCGGGTCACGAAAATCCCCTGATCTCCGAAGGCGATGTGCCCCCAGCGCACCCGCAAATTAGACATGTGCCCGCCCAGCCGATAGAGAAGACCGATATTGTCAAAGCGGAGGGTGAGACAGCCCCACCTCGCTCCCCTGTCCACAGCAGCCCGGATGTGGAAGAGGGCGTCGGCAGGGATGATGCTGTCACAGTGAAGAAAGAAGAGCACATCCCCCCGGGCCTCAGCCCCAGCCCGGTTGCATTGAGCAGCCCGCCCTTTGGCCCCCGTTATCACCCGGTGACCTGTCAGCAGTTCCAAAGTACCGTCAGTGCTGCCCCCGTCGGAAAACAGCACCTCATGCTCTCCCGCCAGGCTGTCCAGGGAGGGTAAAAAAGTAGCCAGGGTCTGTTCCTCGTTGTAAACCGGGATAATGACGGAGATCATACGCCCTCCGTAGCCCCGCCGCAGCTGGAGCCTTGTCCTGCCGTACAGGCATAGCAGTGTTTGCCAAAGCGGATTCTCTGCTTCGCTACGGGCTTGCCCGTCCAGTCGAAGATCGTGGCGCCGTCAGCCATAGGCATATCCGCCGCCTGGTTGAAGTCGCAGTTGTAGAGCTTGCCGTCCCAGCCCACCGACACCTGGAAGCGGCACATCATGCTTTCCAGAGTGCTTGCATTAAAGGCTCCATAGAGCCTGTACATGTAGTCCTCCAGATTGCCGGAGCGCTCCAGAAAGGCCCCGAAACGGCCGATGGGGTTGTTGGTAATCGTGAACAGATGGCTGAAGCTCACTCCGTACTCCCGCAGCAGATGTTCCTTGTACTCAGCCTCCATAGCAGTCTGGGAGGGGGGCAGAAAAGCCCCGCCCGGGTTATAGACCAAGTCAAGAACTAATTCCGGCTCTTGTCCATAGCCCACTTCGTTCAGCCGCTTCATAGCTTCGATGGACCGCCGGAAGACCTGCTCTCCCCGCATACGGTCGGTGTTCTTGGCTGTGTAATGGGGTAGGGAGCAAACCACGTTGACGCGGTGATCCCGGTAGAATCCCGGCAGATCGGTATACCCTTCTTCCAACAGGATGACCAGGTTGGTGCGCACGATAACATGAGCACATCGCTTGGCGCACTCTCCCACAAACCAACGGAAGTGGGGGTTGAGTTCGGGGGCTCCGCCGGTGATGTCCACCGTGGCGAAGGGATTTTCCTCCAAAAGGCGCAAGCAGGCTTCCATCACCTCCCGGCTCATCTCCTCAGTCCGGTTGGGTCCGGCTTCCACATGGCAATGCTTGCAGGCCAGATTACACCGCTTTCCCACGTTGATTTGCAGCACCGAAAGCCGCTCGGCGGTATCCATCAAGGCTTGATCCCCGAATTTTGTCTCAAAAGCCGGGATGCCGTCCAGCCTTTCCAGTCTTGCATCACCCATAGCTTAGAGCTCCAGCTTCTTCACGATATTTTTCATCTGCACCCCGTGGACCAGGCTGGCTCCGCCCCGGATAGCGCAGGCAACATGGATAGCCTCGGTCATCTGCTCCTCTGTGACCCCCTTGGACAGGCAGTCCTGAGTATAGGAGTCAATGCAGTAAGGGCACTGGACAGCTGTGGCCACTGCCAGAGCGATCAGGGATTTTTCCCGGGCGGTCAGATTCCCCTCGGCGAAGACTGCGCCATAATAGCCCATGAACTTCTCCCATAGTTCGGAAGCACACTCTCCCATAGTAGCGAATTTCTCCAGATCCTTTGCTTCATAGTAAGTCGCCATAGTGCATTTCTCCTTTATTTTGCAAATTTTCTTCTCGCCCGGTTGAAAAGGGCGTGGGCGGCATCCGGCTCCTCCTCTACTCCCAGCAGGGAGGAGAGAAGATGGCGCACCTGGCCGCAGCCCTGACGCTGGAACTGCCCGGAGCAGGAAGCACAGTAGGTATAAATGGTCTCCCCTGCCCCTTCCTCCTTTACCAGGGCACACAGCTTGTCTGCCGCCGCCGGGCCATGGGCGGCGATGTCCCCCCGCAATCCGCAGCAGGGAACCCTCTCCATGGTACGCAGACCCGCCAAAGATACCAATTCACCGATCTCTTCCAGAAGCCGCCCCGCCTCCCGATCCGGACAGGGGCGAAAGACTACTCCGGACGGGGGTGGGCTCTGGCTGGTGTAACCCCAGCGGGAAAGCAGGGCGTAGATGCTGATCACCGGGAAAGCCAGTGTTTCACCGAGATACTCCAGGCAGTTGGGGCACAGACAGACTACCTCCCCCACGCCCAGCCGCTCCAGCCGCTCAGTCATCTTTTCCCCGATCCGCACCATGTGCCTCTCCCCCTTCAGCTCCGCCACCGGTTTGCCGCAGCAGTCATAGGCCACGCCCACCCCATGTTCCCGGCACAACTCCGCCAGTGCGTCCATGGTCTTGGGGAACTGGGAAGGGAAACTGCACCCCGGAAAGAGCAGGGTCGCACAGGACCCTTTCGGGTAGTTGCGGAAAGGATAATGACTCTTTTCCAATAAAGTGATGAGCTGTCTCGTCTTCACTCCTTCACCCCCTTCTTCAATATGAAGGATAATGTCAACACAAGGGCCAGCAAGGCCCCTGCAATCATTAAATAAAGACCCCGTCTCTCCGGACTGGCCACCCCTGCCGCCCCTACGGTATAGGCCGCAGTGCCCGGCAGCATAAAAAGGGCCGAGTACAAAGCATAGGGCAGGAATCTGATGTCAGTGATGCCGTAGGCAAAATTTTGCAGATTGTAGGGGAAAAGCGGTACCAGCCGGGTGATCGCCAACAAAAATACATCTCTCTGTCCCGCTCCCGCAAAGAGCAGGCGGTTGAGATAGCTGTTCTTTGCCAACTGGGGCTTCAACGTATCCTTGAGAAAGTAGCGCCCGGCCAGAAAAGACAGGCAGGCGCCCAGGGTCACGGCCAACCAGCAGGCCAAGGTTCCCCATACAGGACCGAAAAGCACCCCGGCTACAATAGCAAAGGTCACCCCCGGCAAAGCCAGCAGCACACAGCCGGCCACGGTAAGGACCCCGTAGAGCAGCAGGGCCAGGGCAAAGTTATCCTCCAGAGCGCGGCGCATAAGGGGCAGAGTCTCCTGGTTGGCAAGATAATCCGACCAACCGAAGATAAGGTTGCCGATTAACACCAGTACAGCTAACCCCAAAAAGAGCCAAGGCTTTCTATTGTTCATCCGTGGCTTCCCTTTTCCGCTCCTGATAAATCTTCCTGAATAGGTAAATCAAAACTGTAAGGGCGAAGAGGATCAGCAGGGCGGTGACGAAGAGCCTGGCCCCTCCGGTGAGCATACCCCCCACATAGGAGTACACAAGGGTGGCCGGGAGCTGCCCGATGCCCGTAGCCAGGAAAAAGCCCCAAAAGCTCATGCCTGTCAGCCCCGCAGCATAGCTCACCAAATCGAAAGAGACGAAAGGGAGCAAGCGGCAGATAAGAATAGTATGCTTTCCGTACTGCCTGAAAAATACATCCACGCTGCTCAGTGCCGTCTTAGAGGCCAGCTTCTCTACGGTGTCCCGCCCCAGAAGGCGGGCAAGCCAAAAGCAGATGGCCGCTCCGGCCATGGCGCTGGACCAGGAGAGGATGGCCCCCTGCCACCAGCCGAAGATCATAGCGTTGGCGAAGGTAATCAGAAAGGCCGGAAGAGGGGCAGCCACAGACTGGAGGAGCATCAGGCAGAAGGAAACAACGACGGCCCAGGGACCGAAGGAGCGGATGTACTCCACTACCTGGCTGACGTCCATTGAGGAGAGCAGGGTGAAGACTGACCCAAGTCCGCTCCTAAGGGGAGGTACAATCAGGCAAATGATCACCGCCAGAATAGTGACTGCCCAAACAGTCCACTTCCGATATTTTTTCGACCATCTTTGTTCGTTCATTGACATACCTCGTTTCTACCCACCGGGCACAATGTGCTAAGGGCTGCCAGGGAAAGCAATAACCCCCTGGCAGCCCTTCTTTAGCCGTATCGATCCTTACCTTGGGCATCTGCAAAGAGCACATCTTCACTGCCCGTCCGGTCTTTATATACTGAGGATCGTCCATGTACTGGTCGCTGAATGATGTGGTCACCCTAGAGGCGGCCTAATTAGGAATGGTAGAGTCGTTGGCAGTGGTAGTGTATTCGGGAATTTTCCAACCATCACCGCCACCTTCCAGGATGAACAGGCGCTCGGGGGCAACCCCCTGATCCTGCAGGAAAGATATGGCCCGTTTTGCCCCTTTGTTGCCGCTCTTGCATACGATCACGATGGGGTCATCACCCTGGAGATTGGGCACCGCATCTTTCAATACCTGTTCAAGCTCCGGAGTATCCATAGGATAGCTGGGCACGTGGTAGGCACCGGGAATATGACCTTTAGTATACATGTCATCCGGGCGGCTATCAAGAATGATGACGCTCTCCTGAGCATCCAGCATAGCCTTGGTCTCGTCCGCGGTCTTGTACTGCCAGCTGATGTCGGCCTCTGCACGATCGGCAGCCGGCGCTGCGGAACCTCCGCTGGCAGGTGTTGCCTGAGTACAGCCTGCCAGCACGGATACTGATAAAAGCAGGCACATTGTCAGGGACAGTAATTTTCTCATAGTTAACCCTCTCCTCCTTCTTATCTCTGCTACAATCTTCATTATAATCAGGCAAATAATGGGGTGTCCAATTGAAAATTACAATCAGATACCCAAGCACTATAGTTTTTTTATATGAATCCATAGCCCTGCAGAGCCACCTGAAGAGCAACCAAACGTGGGTAAATCCATTTCACAGAAATATTAAAGAAGCACAGAGATATTAAAAAGCCAGGATTTTCAAACAATTAATGATATACTTAAGCCATTCATAATTAACGATCACTATACATTTGGAGGTTATTATGCTTTACGATCCCTTATATCATCCTTATCCTTCCAAGCGTTCCCTGAGCTTTGCCAGCCGGGGCATGGTGGCCACTTCCCAGGGCCTGGCCGCTCAAGCCGGTTTGGACATCCTCAAAAAAGGCGGAAATGCCATTGATGCGGCCATTGCTACTGCCGCTTGTTTAACTGTGGTTGAACCCACCTCCAACGGCATGGGCGGCGATGCTTTTGCGCTCGTCTGGACCAAAGGCCGGCTGCATGGCCTGAATGCCAGCGGAACAGCCCCTGCTTCCCTCTCCGGCCATGATCTCATCAAAGCCGGACATAAGGAGATGCCCCAATACGGCTGGATTCCCGTGACGGTGCCGGGTGCGCCTGCAGCCTGGGCAGCCTTATCGGAACGCTTCGGCCGGCTGCCCCTGACTGAAGTCCTTAAACCGGCCATCGATTATGCTGAACAGGGCTATCCCGTCTCTCCCGTGCTGGGCCAGAACTGGCAGATAGCCTACACGAAATACGCCCAGGAGCTCAAGGGGGAGGAATATTCATCCTGGTTTAAGACCTTTGCTCCCCAAGGGCGCGCTCCTTTCATCGGCGAAATCTGGCGTTCCCCTGATCATGCCCGCTCTTTAGCCCAAATCGCGGCAAGCAAGGCCCAAGCTTTTTATAAAGGAGACTTAGCCGATCGGATCGATGCCTTCTCTCAAAAATACGGCGGCTATCTGCGCAAAAGGGATCTGGAAGACTATCAGCCCCTCTGGGTGGACCCCATCCATCTCAATTACCGGGGCTATGATGTCTGGGAAATCCCCCCTAACGGCCACGGCTTAGTCGCCCTGATGGCTCTTAACATCCTTAAGGGCTTCCAATTCTCGGCAAAGGACTCCATCGAAACCTATCATAAGCAGATCGAGGCCATTAAGCTGGCTTATGTGGACGGACGCAAATATATTGCCGATCCCCGGAGCATGGAAGTCAAGATCAGCGATCTGCTCTCCGAAGGATATGCTCTGGAACGCCGCAAACTCATCGGCCAAACCGCCCTCCTCCCCGAGCCGGGCACTCCTCCCAAAGGGGGAACAGTCTACCTCGCTACTGCCGATGATGAAGGAAACATGGTGTCCATGATTCAGAGCAATTATATGGATTTCGGCTCAGGCTTGGTGGTTCCCGGCACGGGTATCAGCCTCCATAACCGGGGCAATAATTTTTCCCTTGATCCCCACCACGCTAACTTTTTAGAACCTAAAAAGCGCCCCTACCATACCATTATTCCCGGCTTCCTTACTAAAGACGGCAACACGGTAGGTCCTTTTGGGGTCATGGGCGGATTCATGCAGCCCCAGGGGCATGTTCAGGTGCTGATGAATGCCATCGACTTTCATCTCAATCCCCAAGCTGCCTTGGACGCTCCCCGTTTTCTCTGGGTCCAGGACCGCCATGTTCAGGTAGAGCGTTCCCTGCCTTCCCATATCGGGGACGGCCTCAGCCGTATGGGGCATGAGATCGAGTGGAGTGCGAATACCGGACTCTTTGGACGAGGGCAAATCATCTGGCGCAATGACAAGGATGTCCTGGTCGGTGCCACCGAACCGCGAACTGATGGCATCGTTGCCGCTTGGTAATAACTAATCATGGGATCTGGCTTCCGTAAGCCTGGACTAAATGAATTTGGCCGTTTTGGATTGACTCATCCAGATGAGTCGATCTCAAAACGACCAAATTTTATCCCCCCTAGGAGGACGGCGGCAGATTGATCACTACCCGGCATCCTCCTTCCGGCAGATTTTCAAACTCCGTGGTCCCCTCATGAACCCTTGCGATCTGCCGGACCAGGGTCAGGCCCAGGCCATGGCTCGGCATCCCAGTCAAAGAGTCCTCCTCCTTGAGCCGGTCCAGAAGCTCCTGGTCAAAGCCCTTGCCGTTATCTGCCACTGCCATAACCCAGCAGGAATTTACCCGCTCAAGGGTTATGCGGATAGCACAGCCCTGAGGATTATGGCGGATGCTGTTTTGGATCAGATTATAAACGGCACGCCTGAGCAGCTCCTGATCCCCCAGGACCTTAGCCTGCCGGGCTGATTCATCCACATCTAATTCAAGTGAATAGGGCCGGGCAAGCCCTCCGTTTAAAAAATCAGCGGCAATCTGACGCAGCAAGGGCGCCAGGAGAACCTCCTCCTGATGCAAGGGCTGCATATCGTATTCCAGCTTGGAGGCCAGATTCAGATCGTTGACCAGGGTCTTGATCCGTTGGCTTTGCTGGCGCACGATTCCCGCCTGCTCCCTGGCCGGCCGGGGAAGCTCCTGATTGTCCTCCAGCTGGCTGGCATAGCCCATGACCATGGAAAGAGGAGTGCGGATGTCGTGGGATATGCCGGCGATCCATGAGGTTCGTGCCTGCTCCCTTTTTTGCAGGGCGATCTCCTGCCTTTGCAGCTCCCGGGAGGTTTGATTCAGAGCGGCGGCCAGGTCCCCTAAAACTCCGTTGGTCCCCAGCTGCACCGGCTGCTTTGCCGCCATTTGTTCAATCCCCTTCACCAGGGTGTGCATGGAGCGGAACAGGCGCAGGCCAAGCAGCAGGGCCAGCAGCACGGCAGCCAGCCCATTGGCCGCCAGCACGATAGGTATCCAAAAGATGGTTTTGTCCATAATGCTTTGGGGCAGCTCCATGCCCATTTTCCAGACGCTTCCCTTGGGACAGCCCACCACCAGAAGCCCGTCCTGATGGCGCCAGACATAGACGGGATAATCCTGCAGATACCATTTGGTAAAGCTGGCTACTTCCGGGATGGTATAGGTTCGGGAAAGCTCCCGGGGCAAATTCAGACTCCACAGGATTTCTCCTGAATCACTCAGAAGCATGGCCCATTCATAGCGGGCCGTCATGGCCTGCCGTGCACTGTCGGCAAGGGTATACTCTTCCCCCTCCTTGGCCAGGCCGTCGGCAATGACGGAAACCCGGTAAGAGTTTCCGTTTTCTTGTTTAGCTCCGGTCACCCACAGCAAAAACAAAGCGGCATTCAGGATCAGCAGAATCAGTGCAATGCCGGCGGCGCTGCCCACATAACGTCCCAAAATCCTCAGCATGCTTTTCATTTTTCCACCACCCCGGTCAGCTTGTATCCTAACCCCCGCACCGTGAGGAGATAGCGGGGAGAAGAGGGTTCCGGTTCTATCTTTTCCCGCAGGCGGCGGATGTGCACCATCAGCGTATTCTCATATCCGTACAGATCATCCCCCCAGACCGCCCGGCACAGACTGTCTCCGGTGACGATGCTGCCCCTGTTTTCATACAGTTTTGCCAATAAGATATATTCTTTGGCGGTCAGGGTCACCTGACCCTGGGGACGGGTTACCAAGGCGCTGTTCAGATCCACCACCGCTTCCCCCAGACGGAAGAGGGGTTTCTTGCTCTGCCGCAGGGTGGGGGGAAAATAGGTTCGAGTCAGCACGGCCTTGAGCCGAAGCAGCAGTTCCCGGGGCAGAAAAGGCTTGGTAATATAATCGTCGGCACCAAGTCCCAAGCCAAGCAAACGGTTCTCGTCCTCATCCCGTGCCGACAGAAACAGCACCGGCACCGGGGAAAAGCTTCTCAATTCAGCCATTAATGAAAAGCCGTCGCCATCGGGCAAGGAGACATCCAAAATCACAACCTCGGGCTGTTCTGTTTGGAACAGCTCTTTTGCTTGTTGGCAGCTGGCTGCTGTCCGGACGCGCTGAAAGCCTTCTTTGTGGAGAATCTCCACCAGCATCCCGCGCAGCTCCGGCTCGTCATCCACTAACAAAAGTTTGCAGTCAAAAATTGTCTTCATGTTCATCACCGCTTTTATTATAAAGTATCGCCGGGAGAATACCTATGAGCCGGCAAAGATTTAAGGTAAATGTAAGGTAGCCCCAAGGTTCCTGTAAGCCTGCTCTGCTATGCTGAGCTTACTTCAGATTAAAGGTGGTACTTGTATGGCTGATATTATCAAAACACAGGGTCTGTGTAAGCACTATGGCAAGACGCCAGGAGTCAGTGATTTGGATCTGTCGGTTGCGGAGGGAGCTGTCTACGGTTTTCTTGGTCCCAATGGCGCCGGCAAATCGACAACACTCAAAATGATTCTGGGGCTGGTTAAGCCCACTGCCGGCAGCATTACGGTATTCGGCAAAACCATGAATCACCGCAGCCGCATGTCCATTCTCAAGGATGTGGGCTCTTTAATCGAGTCCCCCAGCTATTATGGCCATTTAAGCGGCTACGAAAATCTCCGGATTATTGCCACCCTTAAAGGTACTCCGGAAAAAGACATCGGCCGGGTTCTGCAGATTGTCCGTCTGGAAAACCAGAAAAACAAAAAGACCAGTCAATATTCCCTGGGCATGAAGCAGCGTTTGGGGCTGGCCTGCGCCCTTTTGGGCAATCCCCGGCTTCTGATCCTGGATGAACCTACCAATGGGCTTGATCCCGCCGGGATTCAGGAAATGCGGGAGCTGATCCGTTCCCTGCCCAAGGAGTACGGGATCACGGTTCTGGTCTCCAGCCATTTGCTCAGTGAGATTGAGCAAATGGCGACCAATCTGGGCATCATCAGCAAGGGCCGGCTTGTTTTTCAAAGCAGCCTAGGGGCCCTGCACCAAAAAAGCAGCCCCAGCATAGCCATCCGCACTTTGGATAATCACCGGGCCGCCGCTGTTCTGAGGGAACAAGGTATTGCTGTGCAGAGCCAGCAGGATTACCTGCTCCTCCCAGCCTTTGCGGATGGGGAATTGTCCCGTTTAACTCTGAACCTGTGTGAACAGAAGGTAGGGGTCGTGCGGATTGAACAGCGCGAAAAAAGCCTGGAAGATATCTTCCTGGAACTGACGGGATCGGCGGTGAGTTTATGAGAAAAGCCCTGTCCGTGGAATTCAGAAAGACCCGCCACCGCAGGATTTGGCTGATTGTGGCCGCCTTGCTGGGCTTTCAGCTGCTCTGGTTCTTCTGGGGGTTAAAGCATATGGATGCCGGGAAGCTGCAGCAGGGCTGGCTGCTCTGTCTGTACCAGTTTCCTGTGCTCAATGCCATTATCCTGCCGGTGGTCACAGCCGTTGTGGCCTCCCGGCTCAGCGATGTGGAGCATAAAGGGCAGACCTTCAGGCTTTTAAATACGGTCATGCCGGCGGGGAAATTGTTTGATGCCAAATTTCTCTGCGGCGCCTTCTATATTCTTGCTATCGTTATTTTACAGGTCATGGCTATGCTTTTAGCCGGCTATGCCAAAGGTTTTACGGAATCTCCTCCCCTTCCCCAGCTGGGATACTACCTTCTGTTTACCTCCTGGGTTACCCTCACCCTTTTGCTGATCCAGCACATTGTCTCCCTGTTGTCCACCAATCAGATGATCCCTCTTTCCCTGGGATTGCTGGGAGGCTTCGCAGGACTTTTCATCATGTATCTCCCCCCGCAATTTGCCAGGCTGATTCCCTGGGGCTATTACGGGGTGTTGATGCAGGTGGGGATGAATTGGGACCGGGAAACACGAATCAGTGATTTTTATTGGACGGATATCGACTGGCCGGGATTCCTGATCATCACAGCCGCCTCCCTGCTGTTCTATAGCGGCGGGCGTGCCCTATTCAGGAGAAAGGAGGTCTGACTATGTTTGGCCGCGCTCTTAAAGCCGAAGGAATGAAGCTGCGCCACAGTCCCGTCTGGCTGGCCTTTATCCTGCTGCCTATTCTGCCCGCTTTGATCGGGACCTTTAACTATGTGCAGAATATCGGTATTTTACAGGATGAATGGTACAGCCTCTGGACCCAGCACACTTTGTTTTCCTGCTATTTCTTTCTTCCCGCCATTATTGGTGTCTACTGCTCCTATCTCTACCGGCTGGAGCATCTGAACCACAACTGGAACTCGGTTATGACCATGCCCATACCGGTGAGCTATTTCTTTCTCGCCAAGCTGTGCATCGCCTCGGCTATGGTCATCTTAACCCAGGTTTGGACGGGGGTATTATACCTTTTGTCCGGCAAGCTGGCGGGGCTGTCTTCCCCGGTTCCCGGGCAATTTCCGGAATGGCTGCTGACCGGCGCTGCAGGAGCCATCGTCATCTGCGCTGTACAGCTTTGTTTTTCCCTGATGATCCGCAGCTTTGCCGTGCCGGTGGGGCTGGCCCTGATGGGCGGTATTGCCGGACTGGGCATGCTTGCCAAAGGGTATGGGGGTTTCTTCCCTTATTCTCTTTTAAGCCTGGGCATGCGCGCTAATCAGCCCGGGGGACCTATGCAGTGCGCTCTGGAGCACTTTCTCCTGAGCTGTGCCCTCTATGTCCTTGCTTGCGTACTGTGGGCCGCGCTCTGGATGAAGCGGCGCGATGTTCACACCGGCTGAGCCGGGTTTGCAGAAAGGGGCCTGCCATAGCTAAATGAAAATTCGGCCGTTTTGCGATCGATTCATCTAGATGAGTCAATCCAAAACGGCCGAATTTTTAATCAGCAATTATTGGCACCAAGCTCCCGCATCGTACAGCTTCCCTTAAGATGGCAAAAGTCACAATGGGTTTTACCTTTGAAGTCCGGTAAGTTGCTGCCCACTCCCATGACCATGGCAATGGACTTTTTGGGCAGCATAAGATTGGACTCTGTCAGTCTGATGCCAATCTGCTCCCCTTTCAGGTAATCTATGATCGTTCTTACATCTTCGAGCCCTTTCCAGTAAGAATGCCCGGGGCCTAAAGAAAACGTGGTATCCAGCTGCTTTTCTTTATAGAGTCTTTCAATTTCTGAGATAGCATGATAGGCCGCCTTGGCCAGGATGGCCGATCCGGCCGCATCCATGATAAAGGCTTCCAAGGTTTTGCCTTGGTGGGTATATTCTTTGACCCGTTCATCGATCCCTTCCCCGATGGTCATAGCAAACAAAACCACACTGTCTGCCGAACCTAGCACCTTGGGCAATAAGCTGCCTCTTAACGTAAGCCCACCCTCAAGATAGAGCTCCTGCTGCTCCGAACCCAGTACTTTGGCTTCCTGCCAGATGATGCTGACCTTTGCTAATTCCTTGGCTTCCGCCAATAGCTTCATGTTTAAATCGACCATGTCCTGCCTCGGCGAGCGCCGGCTCAAATCCGCGCCCTGTGCAGTAAACAGCTCTTCCATGGTTACCTCAGGCACCAAAACTGCAAAGGATCCTGCTTCTGCCATAGTGTCCCACACCCCTCAATCCAACTTAAAATAGGTGTTTTGCGCAAAAATAGTGTTGAATCCCGGATAGCTGCCCAGTTCAACAAAGGAAACCCCTCCGGCCAGATCCTTGGCTCGCGAAAACTCCTGGGCAGAAAGCAAGGCAATTTTTGCCCCATTTCCTGCCGCATTGCCGATGGTTTTGATCCGGCTCTCCAGCTCCCGGGGAATTAAGCCGATCACACAAGCACTGTGGGGATTAAGATAGTTGCCAAAAGCCCCGGCCAGCAGCACTTCCTTAATATCCTCACACTCGATGCCCATGGCCTCCTGCAAAATCCTCACACCGGCTGCAATAGCCCCTTTGGCCAGCTGAAGCTCGCGAATATCGTTTTGAGTAATCAAAATCGGTCGGCCATGGCGGGTTTGACCGGCTTCAACCAATTGAAAGGCCCAGGTCTCTTCATATTTAATAAGTCTGTCCTTTAATTTAAGGGCGCTGGGATGGGTGAGCTTTTCAGGCTCTAAAAACTTACCCCGTTTATTGATCATGCCCAGCTCCACGAAGCCGGCTACTCCGTCGAGAAGAGCGGAACCGCAGATTCCTATGGGGCGCCCGTTGCCGATGACCGTATAGCTCAAACCATGGTCAAAGGAGATATGATCAATCGCCCCATCGGCACCTCGCATGCCGCTGGTGATCTGGGCTCCTTCAAAAGCCGGACCGGCTGCCGCGGAACAGGCGACCATCCGGTTTTTGGAGCCTAAAACAATCTCCCCATTGGTGCCAATATCCAAAATCAGGGTAACATGATCGCTTTTCTCCAGATCGGATGCTAACAGAACAGCGGTAGTGTCCGCACCTACAAACCCGGCGATATTGGGCAGGACGAAAACCCGGCCGGCCTTATTGATTTCCAGGCCCAGCTCCCCAGGAGCCACCACAAGCCCCTGGTTAATGGCGGAAACATAGGGTGACATGCCGATGCTCCGGGGGGTTATCCCCAGGAAAAGGTGATGCATGGTGGTATTGGCTGCCACCGAAATTCCGTAAAGCTGAGTTCTGCTCACCCCCGCCTTGTCAACCGCTTCGCCGATCAGCCTGTTCATAGCTCCTGTTACGGCTTGGTGCAGGGTGTCCAGCCCCTTCTCTTCTTTGCCGGCAAAGGTTATCCGGGATATGACATCCCCCCCATATTGGGCCTGGGGATTAAGGGTCGATACCACTTCAAGCTCTCTGCCCGAATTTAAATCCAGCAGATACCCTACAATGGTCGTCGTTCCGATATCAAAAGCCATTCCCAACAGAGTCCCGGTTGTATCTCCCTGCTCTACTCCCAAGACTTGAGAACCATACACTATGGTTGTCACCCGGTTGGTGGACTCTCTTAGGGTGTCCGGCAGCCGGCGGAGCACGGAGAGAGGGGCCTGCAAATCATGGACACTGCAGCCAAGCCCGGCCAGGCTTTCCTGCAGGCGCTGCCAGTCTGACTTATGCTCGCTGAGGGAGGGCTGGGCAATTTCCGCAAATACCTTGACCAGGTGGGGATGAATATGAAAGGCTCTCGCCGCAGAATCGATCAGAATATGATGCTGCAGCTTTTTGGGACTTTGCATCTCGACCATCATGTCTCTGTTTATTTTGGTGGCACAGGCTAAGCGAACGCCTTCCGCCAACTCCTGAGCTGTCAGATGATCTTCATCAATCGCCGTAAAATCTTCCCGTCCCTCCCTAACCTTTACCCGGCATTTTCCACATTTCCCCCTGCCTCCGCAAGGGAAATCCTCCCCCAGTCCCGACCGGTTCATGGCTTCCATGATGGTGGTGCCGGCAGCCACCGGCACGCTGATCTCCCCAGGTTGGAACACTATCCTGACTTCTTTCAAGAAAACGACCTCCTCCCCATGGTGGGCTTGTGTAAAGCAAAACTGCATCGTAGATTGATGCAGCTCATTAAATTAGCAAGTCTACTCACTTCTGCCCTTTAATTTTATATAGTCTCCCCGGAAATAAGTCACGCAAAAGCCAATCGGCTTATTCTCTTCATTATGGATGCGCTGCTCAATAACCAGCAGTGCCAGATCATCATGAATCTTTAACGAGTTCCTGATCTCTTCATCCGGTGTCTGAGCATAAATGGTCAGTTCCTTTTTTAGAGAAAAAGAGGACACACTGCCCGAAACCATCTCGGGAAAAGTGGCTTGTTCCAGCTCCTCTTCCACGATGGGCATCCCTTTGGAGTAGGGCAGATATTTTATATCATAGGCGATGGGTTTGCCCTCGGTAAAAAACAACCTGCGAATCACAATCACATTTTTATTCCTGGTGATCTGCAATTCCCCGGCCAGTTTTTCATCAGGCATGATGATATTGACTTCCAGCAGGCGGGAGCGGTCTACCGTGTTGATGGAGTTCTTCATCTCATCATAGTAAATGGTGTATTTGTTCAATTCCGGCTTCTGCACAAAGCTGCCTTTGCCCGGAATGGAATAAATATAGCCATCCTTGGCCAGAATCGCCAGCCCTTTTCTGACCGTCATCCTGCTGGCCCCATATTCCTTGCCGAGAGCGTTTTCTGAAGCAACGGCATCCCCCGGCTTCAAGGACCCGCTATTTATTTTCCGTTTGATCTCTTCCACAATCTGAAGATAGACGGGATTAATCATCTTTTCATCCATTCCAAACATATTTCAATCCCTTTTGAGGCATCGGTGGCGAAAGCATCAGCACCTATATAACTGCAGCCATCAGCGTTAAGGTAATTTGCTCCGGCAATAATCCTGACTTGGTCCTTCAGTCCTGCAGCGGCTAAAATGTCAATGACCTGTTTCATTTGATCGATGGTGCTGGTCAGCACCCCGCTCAGTCCAATGATATCAGGTTTAAACTCCCTGGTCTTTTTGACAAAGGTTTCCCCGGATACATCCACACCAAGATCCAAGACTTCAAAGCCATGGGTTTCCAACAAGGCCCGGAAAATCTCTTTGCCAATATCATGGATATCGTCTTTGACAGTGCCCAGGAGCACCTTCCCGCTTTTCTTTTTGTGATGGCTGCTGAAATACGATGTCATAGGCTTCAGCTCCAAAACTCCCCGAAAAATGATGCCTGCCATGATCAGGTCGGCGATATAATACTCCTTTGCTTCGTAGCGTTTGCCCACCCGGCTCATCCCTTCGATGATTAAGTTGACCAGGTCTAAAGGATTCATCCCTTGGTCTAAAGCATGATTGGCAAGCTCAAAGACTTTAGTTTCTTCGAGTTGTTCCACATAATTGATCAAGAGTTCTTCAGTCGTGCCAAAATCCTTCATTACGCCCTCCCTAACAGGTATACTCAGGTCACTTTATATAGAAGTATTTCTCATAATCATCTTATTTCCCACTCTGGGGTTTGTCAATTTTTAAAGGGAATGGGTCTTCCCTCAATACCTGCAGGTCAATAGGGCTGGCGGGGAAGGTCCTGGTCGCAGCAGGCAAAATCCTGTTGACTTACTGTTTCTCCTCGGGGTGTGATGCTGAAGTCCTGGGCAAAGCTCCCTGAAAGCAGTTTCCTTAAAAACCAAACATCGCCCTCAGCAAAGGTCAGTTCTAAATTAAGGCTTTGGGCCAGCAATTCTACTTCAGCCAGGCATTCCTCAATACTATAGGACTTGGTATCGATGAGCATTAAATACTTATAGTGCCTGAACATCTGCTCAAAGATCTTTTTCGCCCGTTCCGGCCCGTAGCGTTTTACGGCATGCTCTATCTCTCTGGCCATGCTGTGGGTGCCTTCCAGCCAGCCCTTGGTCATAAAAAAGGTGGCTTTGGGCCGCACATAGGCTTGGCCCCGTTGGCTCATCAACATGGAAATACAATCTTCAGTCCGGGGAATGATCAGATCTCCGGTGGTCGCCTTCAATCCCACGGTGCCATTGCCGCAGCAGCCATAGGCCAAAAGGATGGTGTCAACCTCTTCAAGCCGGTCAATTTCCTCCTGGAGCTTGGCTCTTAGTCCATTAGGGTCTGTATGGTATTCGGAATCAATCCAGATGATCGGATAGGGGCAGCCATTCTCGGCTATGGCCTTATTCAGTTCATGCTGAAGCATCTTGCAGGCAATCAGCACCGTGCCTCCTGCACTTTCCTTAACCATACATCCTCCCCATTTACTCTTTGATGGGGCCGATTTTATTCTTGCGGAAAGCATTGGCGAAGTTTCTGCAGAGACGGTCCCGGCCCAGCAGAGCCTCAGTAGCCATCAGGGTAGCCATCATATCCCGGTTGGTGGGATCGAGAATGGCGGAATCCATTCCCGCATAAAGAGCGATGGTTAAAAAGCCTTGATTGACAACTTTTCTGAGAGGCATGCCAAAAGAAATATTGCTTAACCCGGAAGTTACTTTAATTGTGGGGTATAACTCTTTAACCAACTTCAGGGTTTCGGTAAAGTTCAATAAGGATTTATTATCCGCCGATAACGCCAGCACCAGGGGATCAAGATGGATGCGGTCCGGAGTGATGCCATGCTTTTGAGCCTTTTCCACAATCCTCTTCGTAATCTCCACCCGCGTCTCAGTGTCGGAAGGGATGCCTTTATTATCGCAGGTCAGGGCTATCACCTGCCACTCCGTGCCTTCAAGCAAAGGGAAAATAATCTCGCATTTATCCCCTTCCTCGGAAACGGAGTTAATCAGCCCGGGACGCCGGGCATGCTTGAAGACTTCTTTGATTACGGCGGCATTAGGGCTGTCAATGCACAGAGGAGTATCCACCGTATCCTGAACGATATTCATCAGCCAGATCAAGGTTTCCACTTCGTATTCCGGTGCTGTGCTGGCGCATACATCAAGAAAATGGGCTCCTGCTTCCGTTTGTTTAAGGGCCAGGTTGCGGATGAACTCTTCATTCCGCTCAGCAATCGCCTGTTTTACACTGGGGATGGTTCCATTAATTTTCTCTCCGATAATAATCATAGCTTAGTCTCCTTTTGTTACAAAAGGGGCTGTTTAGCCACAGCCCCTTTGTTTCTGTTTTTTATAGAACTACTTAAGCGCAGAGGAACATGATGAAGCCAAACATCATATCCTCGTAGCTCTGCATTTTCGGTGCCATGACCTGGGCTTCCTGCTCATCGATCTCCGGATGAGCGGCCAGGTATTCTTCCCATGTTTTATAGTAATCGGTGTTCATGAAGTTCCCCTCCTTAATAGTTGGCGTTATTGGCTACATAATCCAGAACCGCTCTGGTATTATCAATATTCACGCTGTCAGCAGTGATGATCGCCTTGTCAAAAGTAAAGTAATAGCCGCCGCCTGGGGCCAGAATGTCATTAAGCTCTTTTGCCTTGTCGATGCATTCCTGTTTGGTCCCTGTCTTCAGGAGGGTAAGGGGATAGAAACCGCCAATAATATGCTTCTTGCCCAATTTTTCCTTAACAAGCTTGGGATCCCCGTACTCAAAGGTCATTACGGTTCCGGCCGGAAGCTCGGCCAGATAGTCGATATAACGCATCCAGTCCTCCTCCACAAACAGATAAGACCTCATGCCTTTTTCCGCCAGACCTTCCACCAGTTTTTTAAAGCTGGGCCAGTAGAATCTTTCGAAATCCTTCCCTCTGAGATAGGGAGCCATGTGCAAAGGAATAAAGGTGGCATTGTATTTGTTCGGGAAAGGCTGGGTTCCCATTTTAATCATTAAAGGAGTGACCGCATTGACAGCAGCTTCCACTTTATCAGGAATCCGTCTGACATCCATGGAAATATTTTTGAATCCTCTTAACTGGTCGGTCAAAATATCAAAGGGTGCTTCGCAGAAGGCAGCGAAGAGGGATACGGTACCGTAACCGTATTTGCCGATTAGATTCCCATAGATCCTGAACAAGTTGTTGTTTTCGTCTGTATAAGCTTTGAAGGCCTTAGCCATGACGATAGAGCGGGTGACAGGGTCGGCGTTAAGTTCGGAATATAAATTGGGCAGCACTTTTTCGACGATACAATTATAGGGAGAAGCAATAAAATCGTCATACTCTTCTACTTTGAGCCCTTCGACCTCCGGATGCTGCAGAAACCCATTGGACCCCATGACAAAGTTTCGCGAACCCAATATCTTATAGAAGGACGGCATTCTGAACGCTGAGACAGGCAGGAGATCGGAATAAAAATCCTCGCACACTTTCTCGAAGCAAGCCTCTAAATCCGTCGTATCCCATTGGACCTTTTTTAAATCCATACCGGCATATTGAATAGCAAATTCATGGGTAAACATTGACATAATCGGAACCCGCTTGGGGATTTTCCCGTCAATCAGATCCGTGAATAACTGTGTTCTTTCAGCCATCTTATCAGACATGTTGTTCCACCCACCTCTGACAAATTTTTACGCCCTCGGCGGCATTGGTTGTAAACATATCGGCTCCGATCTGTTTGCAGGCCTCCTCGGTGACAGGGTTGCCGCCGATGATGACCTTCACTTGATCCCGCAGGCCCGCCGCTTCCAAAGCGTCAACCGTTGCTTTCATGGAATCAATGGCCAGGGTAAGAACTCCGCTCATCCCCAGTATTTCTGCTTTCACCTCTTTTACCTTGTCCACAAAAACCCCAGGCTCCACATCGATGCCCAGATCATGGACGACAAAACCTGCCGCCTCCACCATACTGGCAAAGATGTTTTTGCCAATATCGTGCATATCCCCCTGGACCGTGCCGACAACGATGCTGCCCACCTTGCTGTTGCTGTCTCCGCCAATCACAGGTTTCAAAAGATCAAATGCCTCGCTTAAAAGTTCACCGGCGAAAATAAGGTCACCAACATAGTACTCCTTTTTTTCATAAAAGTCTCCGACGATGCTCATCCCTTTTTGACAAGCTGCAACCACTTGGTTGGCCTCCGCCATACTGGGCTTGGAGGCAACAAATTCCTCCAGTAAGCTTACTACTTGTCCTTCGTCCAGATCCCCAATGGCCTGTGTCAATGCATTTAAATCCAGCATCCTTTTCACTCCCTTAATGTTTTTAATAACCGGAAAGTTACATATACCTGTATATACAGCTTGGGGCAAAATAAAAGATGTTCTATGTTTTTATATTAACACGCCAGAACTATTTGTCAATATCAAATATTCAATCAATTTCTACTATTTTTGCGCTTATTTTTACTTAGGGCTGGCGCTTACCCTGGCACTCACTATCCTTAGCAAGCTGTTTATACTCATGAGGATTCATAACACCCCTAAGTTTAACCCGACCCGCAAATACAGCCCGCCGCCTAAGCATAGCAAAAGAGCCCCTAGAATCCAGTAATCCATTGCCGTCGAAGGGTGTTCATGGCTTGGGGTTATCGAGGAGCTATATCCGTAACCGCGGTTCAGCATACCTTTTGCTAAGTCCTCGGCAATCAAAATAGCATTTACAAATAAAGGGACCATAATCGCAAGATAGGTTTTGAGCCGCCCTATACTGCTTTGATCATTGATCCTGACACCCCGGGCCCTTTGCGCTTCGATAATAAGCAATCTTTTTTTATCCAGTGTGGGGATAAAGCGCAAGGCTGTCGTGATCATAAAGGTTATTTCCGCCGGCACCCTAAGCCGATTCAAAAACTCCATGAACTCATCCAGGGGGGTCGTTAAGGTTAGCAGAGAGGACCCCAATACCATAATAAGCAGGCGGCAGATGTAATTAATCCCCGTTAAAAAGCCTCCCACGGACAAGGCAAGCCGCCCCTCATTGGCTGCGGAGAAAAGAATAACCTGACTTATTTCGCTCTGAAATCTTTCCTGAGGGTAAGTTATGCCGGTAAAAAGAAGCAGAAAGAGACAGATGGGCATTAAAGGCCGGATCATCTGCCAGACTTTCTGCACAGGGATTTTGCTTTGCAGTGCTAATATTAGGATGCCGAGTAAACAACTTAAATTGTAGAGAGGATTTTGAAACAAAAAACCCCAGATAACAGCCACTAGAAAACCACATATTTTGGTACGGATATGGAGACGGTGCAGCAGAGAGTCCCCTGGCAAGTAGTCTATAAACAAGGTTTCCTTTCCCCCTCCTCAATGAGCTGGAACAATGCCTGCCTGAATTCCTCAGCCGATTGGGCAGAATAGCCCAAATCCTGCAGTCTTTGATTTAAGACGCATAATTGGGGAGGAAGGACTGCCGCCTGCCGGAGCATGGATTCATCAGCAAAAGCCTCCCAGGGAGGGGCATCGATCATCACCTGACCCTCCCGCAAAATGATCACCCGTTCGGCATAGTCGGCAACACTGTCCATATCATGGCTGATCATCAGAATGGTGGTCCCCTTTCTATGGAGCTGCTGAAGCAGCTTCATAATTTTCTCCACCCCCACCCAATCGAGACCTGTCGTCGGTTCATCAATGACGAGAATTTCCGGGGTAAGGGCTAAAACGGAAGCCACGGCGATGAACTGCCTTTCCCCTTTACTTAGAGTGTAGGGATGAACCTGACGATAGTTTTCCAGCCCGGTTAAGGCCAAGGCCTGGGTGATCCTCTCTGCAATCTCCGTCCTGGTAAAGCCGGCGTTCTTCAGGCCAAACTCCAGCTCCTTCTCTACCGAGACGGAAAAGATCTGGTGATCAGGGTTCTGGAACACATAGCCGACAGTTTTGGCTAACTGGGCCGTGTCAACATCTTTAGTATTCAGGCCCTTGACGATAACTTCCCCCTCGGTGGGCTTAAGCAAGCCATTGATGTGTTTGGCTAAAGTGGTTTTTCCGGCTCCATTGGAGCCTGCCAAAGCCACAAATTCTCCCTTTTCAATGGTCAGATCAATCCCCTGTACGCCTATTTGTCCCGATTCAAATCGGTGCACAAGCTGCTTAATTTGAATCAAGGCTGAATTCGGCGGTCTCTTCTCTGCTTCCTTTTCTTGATGGACTTTGCCTCTTGCCGGCGGCGCAATCAGCGGGGCCACTCTGTTGTGTAGGGCTGGCTCCCCTATTAATTTGCGGATCAGGGATTCCGCCTCGGCAACATCCAAAGGAATGTCCTGGCCTTCAATCCATCCTCTTTGGCAAAAACTCCAGCCCAGTAAGCTGACCGGCAAGGGCTTGATCCCGAATTCCTGCAAAAGAGGGATATTGCGGAAAAGCTGTTCCGGTATCCCTTGCCAGGCAACTTTCCCGTGCTTAAGTACGATAACTTCGTGGGCTCTATGCAGGATTTCTTCACTGGAGTGCTCGACGACCAGAATCGTCCGCTCTTTTTCACGACAGAGATCATCCAGGGTGCGATAGACCTGGAACCGTCCTTCCGGATCCAGTTCAGAAGCCGGTTCATCCATGACCAATAGTTCCGGTTCCAGGGCCAGCACCCCGGCGATGACCAGCCGCTGTTTTTCTCCGCCGGACAGCTCAGCCGTAGAGCGCTGATCATAGCCATTCAGCCGGACCTTGGCCAAGGCTTGGGCAACCCTTTGCTGAATCTCCGCCAAGGGTATGCCGAAATTGCGGGGACCAAAAGCCACATCCTCCCCCACTGTTCGCCCGACGATCTGACTTTCTGCATCCTGAAGTACAAGCCCTACTTGCTTAGCCAGGTCCTGCACCCGGACCTCACGTGTCTCTTCCCCCCCAATCCTGACCTCTCCCTGCAGCTCTCCTTGCAGAAACTGGGGAATCAAACCATTCAGACACAAGCTTAAGGTTGTTTTACCTGCTCCCGTGGGACCCATCAAAGCGATGAATTTTCCTTTGGCCACTGCCAGGCTGACTTGTTTTAAACTCTCCTCTTCAGCTCTTGGATAACGATAAGAAACATCTCTTAATTCAATCACTGTCTCCACCCCAGCACTCCTCTAGATCAACCGGCTTCCTTTAAGCGCTTTATAGGCTAAGGCCGATACGGCAACATTTAAGACCGACCCTAATAACAGAAAGGGCATTAACCCTAAGACTGCACCCATACCACCGATGGGGAATACGGAAAAGGCCGCCACCACACCATTGAGGAGGGAGGTAATAATCACGGCAGGAATCAAACCGATTTTCTTATTGACCAGGCGATAAATCAAGGCAAAGACAGCCATTTCTATGGCGATCACCAAATGCATAGGAATTCCCAGGGGAAAACCGACCACCGCCGAGGTGAGCAGATGACCTATGGCAATAACAATACAGCCTTCTATGCTGCCAAAAGCCAAAGCGCTGAAAAAACCCGGAGCAGAATCCAGGGCCACTGTCCCCAGCGGGCTGGGAATTTTAATCAAGGCACCTACCGCACTCAAGGCAAGAAAGACTGCCATGATGGCAATCCGTCGGATATTCTGAGCTGATTTGGGAATCGTTGTTTTCTTTGCAGGTTCAATCATTGTTATTCTCTCCTTCATTTCATTTCATTTTTTCTTTTCATTTAACTTGATAACCTGAATCTTTCCGCTAACCTTTCTCTTGGATTCTAATCTTCATTTTCTGTTAGGAGACCTCCACCTCCATCCTCCTCCAGCCTGCCGATTTTATGGATGGGTAGCTTGCCGAAATCCCCTAATTCAATATCCTCAGCGGCCGTAAAAATGAGACAAGTTGAAGGCCCTGCCGATTTATTGATATCAAGTCTGCATTGGGAATCTTCTCCAAATCGAGCACCGACAGCTTGGGCAAGGGCTTCGGCTTCACCCCGTATCCCTTGGGAGCCTACGGGAATAATGTCATACACCCCAGGAATATTAAGCAATTGAATAAGATGTATCCCCTGCAGAATATCCGGATCTTCCGGGTCAGCCGCCTCAGTTCCCACTTTGGGGAGCCCCAGACAAAACAGGCTGTTACCCGGCCTGGCTCTGCCAATGCGAAGTTTATCCTGATCGCAAAGCCCTATGACCGTGATGCCTAAGCCGGTTTGTTCTGTGGGCATATTCTTTTCCGTGCTGACGGCCGCAGGCAGGGAGAGCAGGTTCATAGCCTTCAGCTCTTCTCTCACCCCCTTCATTATTTCTTCCCCTGCGGGCAGGGGCTCATTGGCAATGGCAATGCTGAGCATCTGGGGAACCGCTCCCACCGCCAGCACTTCCAACAAAGCGACCCGGGCCGTCATCCTGCCGGTTACCCTCCAGGGAACTTTGACTGCATCCAGCTCTTTCTCACCAATAGCACCGCATGAATCGCAGGCTGCGACAAGATATTGAGCATCATTCAGGGCAACCACCTCAACATCTCTTCCCTGATATCCCAAGGCCCTCAACTCTCCTCTCCAATAATTTTTATAAAAATAAAAAGTCCATAGCCACCTCGCTTCTCCTTGCAGACAAAGCAAAATGACCATGAACTTTACCAAACTTCATGTGTCCCCGGATCCAGGCAGGTCTCCTGACTTCGAGTCATTGTCTCATTGCTGCCTTCCCAGTTACCCAGTGGCATTCAGCGCTGAGACTCCTCTTTACAGTGGCGGGTCCGTCCGGGAATTGCACCCGGTTCCCTATTCTCCCTTCTTGGCGAAGGGCACCTGAAATCCTTAAATTGTTAAGACCTACTAAATTCAGTTTAGCCAAAACCAGAATAATGTCAAGTCAAAAATTCGTCCTATTGCCAAAGTAAGGGGGTGTTCTATCTTCTAAACCAATCAGGCCGGAGGATTGTTTCAATAGGAACAATCCTCCGGCCTGATCCATCTGCTTTTGAAATTTATAATTTATAGGCCTGCTTGCTCCCGCAGAGCAGAGGCTTTATCGGTCTTTTCCCATGGCAGGTCCAGATCGGTGCGGCCAAAGTGTCCATAAGCAGCCGTTTGGCGGTAGATAGGACGGCGCAGATTCAGAGTCTTAATGATCCCTGCCGGACGGAGGTCAAAATTATTTTTGACCAGTTCGCCGATTTTTTCCTCGTCAATTTTGGCGGTTCCGAAGGTCTCCACCAGGACGGATACAGGCTGGGCTACCCCGATGGCGTAAGCCAGCTGGATTTCACAGCGCTCAGCCAAACCGGCAGCCACTACGTTTTTAGCCACATAACGGGCGGCATAGGCGGCGGAACGGTCCACCTTTGTGGGGTCCTTGCCGGAGAAGGCTCCTCCCCCATGGCGGGCCATGCCGCCATAAGTATCAACGATGATCTTGCGGCCGGTTAAGCCGGCATCCCCTTGAGGACCGCCGATGACAAAACGGCCTGTAGGGTTAATGAAATAACGGGTGCTCTCATCCAGCAATTCCGATGGGACTACGGGAAAGACCACATGTTCCAGGAGATCCCGGCGAATCCGCTCCTGAGTTGCTTCCGGATGATGCTGGGTGGAGATCACGATGGTATCGATACGGACAGGGCGATTATCCTCATACTCTACCGTCACCTGAGTCTTGCCGTCAGGGCGGAGGTAATCCAGGATATCCGACTTGCGGACTTCACTAAGGCGGCGAGCCAGGCGATGGGCCAGATCAATGGCCAGGGGCATATAGCTTTCCGTTTCGTTGGTGGCGTAGCCGAACATCATCCCTTGGTCGCCGGCGCCAATGGCTTCGATTTCTTCCTCGCTCATCTCCCCGTTTTTGGCTTCCAGAGCTCTATCCACTCCCAAAGCAATGTCGGCGGATTGCTCCCCGATGGAGGTGAGCACGGCACAGGTATCGGCATCAAAGCCATATTTGGCCCGGGTATAGCCGATTTCACGGATGGTTTGTCTTACTGTGCTGGGAATATCCACATAACAATTAGTCGTAATTTCACCGCTGACTAACACCAGGCCGGTGGTCACCGAGGTCTCACAAGCGACCCGGGCATTGGGATCTTTAGCGAAGATAGCATCTAAGATGGCATCGGAAATCTGGTCGCAGATTTTATCGGGATGTCCTTCTGTGACCGATTCGGAGGTAAACAGTTTTTTTGCCAATGAAGTCACTCCTTTTCACTAAGGCGCTCAGCAATCTCCTGAACCAGCCGCCGAGCTACGTCTAATTTGTTCATTTGGGGCAGATCGATTTTCTTCCCATCCGGGAAAAGCAGGCTCACGATATTCGTAGGGCTGCCAAATCCCGCTCCGGGCTGGGTTACGTCATTGGCCACCAGCATATCGACATTTTTGCGCTGCATCTTGGCTTGAGCATGCTCATAAAGGTTTTCCGTCTCAGCGGCAAACCCCACCAGAAACTGGTTTTCTTTCTTCCTGCCGCATTCCGCCAGGATATCGGGATTGGGCACAAGTTCCAGAGCAAGATTTGTCCCAGCTTTTTTGATTTTCTGCTCAGCACTGACCGCGGGCCGGTAATCGGCAACTGCTGCAGCTTTCACCACAATATCCATCCGGGCAAATTCGCCCATGACCGCAGCATGCATTTCCTGAGCTGTCATAATATTGATTCGCCTTACTCCCGGCGGGGTGGGCAGTTCATTGGGCGCAGAGACAAGGGTTGTTTCCGCACCGGCCTCCCTTAAGGCTTCAGCCACGGCAAACCCCATCCTGCCTGAAGAACGGTTGCCGAGATAGCGGACCGGGTCAAGGGGTTCCTGGGTTCCCCCGGCGGTGACCAAGGCTTTTTTGCCCGCCAACACTCCTGAGGCGGCAAAAAAACTCTGCAAAGCCTCCACAAGTTCCTGGGGCTCACTCATACGGCCGTCGCCATCGGTGCCGCAGGCCTGAAAGCCTGTGGCCGGTCCCAGAATGCGTACGGAACGTTCCCGGAGCCGCTTCAGGTTCTCCTGGGTGGCTGGATGATGGTACATATGATGATTCATGGCCGGAGCCACAAAGATAGGGGCCTGCGTGGCCAGCAGGACAGTGGAGAGAAAATCGTCGGCAAGGCCCACGGTCATTTTGGCCAATAGATTAGCCGTAGCCGGAGCAACCAATACGGCATCGACTGCTTCCGCCAGGGCGATATGCTCAACATTCCACACCTTAGGCTCTGCGAACATATCCACATAGACCGGGTTACCGGAAAGGGTCCTCAGGGTTAAGGGGGCAATAAATTCAGCAGCCCCCTTCGTCATCGCCACATAGACGATGGCGCCCTGCTTGCGGAGGCGGCTCACCACATCCGCAGCTTTATAAGCCGCAATACCACCCGTGACGCCTAAGAGGATCTTCTTGCCCCGCAACATTATTTAATTCCTTCACGGGTTAATTCAAAATGATATTTCCCTTTGGCGATTTCATCAAAAGCAAGGCTTACCGGTTTGGAACCGCGGTAATTCACTTCAAACTCCGGATCCTCCATGAGGGTACGGGCCCGTTTCGCCGCCGCCAGCACCAAGGTATATTTACTGTCCACTTTGCTCAATAAAATATCGAGGGAAGGCTGTTTCATGATTACACCCCCTGAAATACATAAGGTTTTCTTTTCACACGGCATTTCTCAGCCAGCAGAATGCTCTTTAATTTGTCTACTGCCAGAGGAATTTCATCATTGACGACCACATAATCATACTCGCTCACATACTCCAGTTCCCGAGCGGCAGTCTGCAGCCGTTTTTGAATCACTTCCTCAGATTCGGTGCCCCGTTTATGGATGCGCTGGGAAAGTTCATCCATGGAGGGCGGCACGACAAAAATAAACACTCCTTGGGGGAAACGCTGCTTGACTTGTAAAGCTCCCTGAATTTCAATCTCCAGAATGACATCATTCCCGGCTTGAAGGGCTTGCTCCACAGCGAACTGAGGAGTTCCGTAATAATTGCCGCAAAACTCTGCCCATTCCAAAAGTTGATCCTGTTCGATCATGGTTTGAAATTCTTCCCGGCTACGGAAATAATAATGCAATCCATCCACTTCACCAGGACGGGGCTGACGTGTCGTGGCCGACACGGAATACTTTACCTGAGGCAGCTGTCTCAGCAGTTCCTGGCAAAGGGTTCCTTTTCCCGCCCCGGAAGGACCGGATAGAACAATCAATAAGCCATGATTTTGTTCCACTCTTGTCCTCCCCTTAATCAGCTGGGTCTTCGGCAGTATTGCTGGCTTCTTTCGCGGAAAGGCGATGGGCCACGGTTTCCGGTTGAACTGCCGACAGAATGACGTGATGGCTGTCGCAGATAATCACGGCCCGGGTTCTGCGGCCATAGGTGGCATCGATCAACATTCCTGCGTCCCGTGCTTCCTGGATAATCCGCTTGATGGGAGCTGATTCCGGGCTGACAATAGAGATAATGCGGTTGGCGGATACGATATTGCCAAACCCAATGTTAATCAATTTAATGTCCAAAACTTAACCCTCCAATTATTCCAGATTTTGAACTTGTTCCCGAATTTTCTCTAATTCGCTTTTCATCTGAACGACATGCTGAGTAATGCTTAAATTATTAGCCTTCGAGCCAATGGTATTGATCTCCCGGTTCATTTCCTGAACCAGAAAATCCAGCTTGCGCCCGACGGGTTCAGAGCTTTGCAGAGCTTCCCGGCCTTGGTCAATATGGCTCTGCAGACGAACCAATTCTTCGGTAATGGATGCTCTGTCTGCAAAAAAAGCCACTTCATTGGCCAGGCGAGCTTCATCGAGAATGGCCTTATCTCCCAGAAGGACCTCTATCCTCTCCTGTAAGCGGGTTTGATAATCTATAACGATGCTGTCGGTATAACCTGCTATTTCATCTTTAGCCAGCATGATGGTATGTAAACGGTGCAAAAGATCTGCCGCTAAGCCTTCCCCTTCCACCTGCCGCATGGCTGTGAAGCCATTCAAAGCCTCGGCTACGGCACGGCTCAAGGGTTCCCAAATCAGTTCCAGATCAATATCCGTATCCTCTAGGTCAAAAACCTCGGGCAAGGCAGCTAAACGGTAAATATCCGTCTCATAGGTTGTATTGAGGGCTAAAGCGAGTTCCTTCAGTGTCTTATCATACGACAGGGCTAAATCTTTGTCAACCTTCACCAATCTCTTTTTTTCTTCGGTTTCCTTCACATTAACATAGACATCAATACGTCCGCGGTTGATTTTGCTTTGCAGGATTTTGCGTATTCTATCTTCTAAACTATTCAGATGGCGGGGCATCCGTACCGACGTCTCGAAAAAGCGATGATTGACCGCTTTCAGCTCGATGGTGAATTGGTAACCGTAACCGGAGGCTTCCCCCCTGCCAAACCCTGTCATACTGTTTGCCATGCTCTGACCAACTTTCTTTTTTAAGTTTTTAATTTATTATAGCGATTAATGTTCAAAAAAACAATTTAAGTTGATTTTGACTTGGATAATGGCTTGTTATGGATACATTATTTGTATGCTGTGAAGGTACGCAGATGAAGTTGAAATTCTGTCTGAAGCAAGTTTCCTTCTATAAATATAAGCAAGCAACAGGTAAAGAAATAAAGGAGAGTAAAGAAATAAAGACCGTATAACAACAGACTTTGTCACAGTCATTATACAGCCCTAGCTTTACCATTTTAAGATAGTATATCATACTATGAACTATAACGCAGGTGATTCTGTGACTTTTTCCCCCGCCAAGGAGCACCTCACCCTTTGCCAATCTACCTATAAAAAGTTCGTGCCAAATTCCCAAGCGCTTGGGAATTTGGCACAGGTTTCAATCTTTCTTTCTCTCCATATAATACAGAAAAGAATGGAGTCTGTCTTTCATGGTGGCAACACCTGATTCATCAAAGCCCAGTCTTAAAACCAGGCCATCCTCCTCACCCGCCAGCAAGTGCAGCACGGTCTGGGCATTTTCATAGAGGGAAGCCACTTCGATACAGGGAATCCCCTGCCTTTGCCAGTCCATGGTTTTGACCCGGCGATAGCGGCCATTGGCTCCGGCGAAATCAGGAATAAGGTCATCCGCACTGGCTAAGAGATCAGCAAAGCTGGGGGCAAAAGGGGTATTTCCCCCTAAAGCAGCGGAGAGCTGCTCCATTTGTGAGATATATCCGGCCACCACTCCCCGCTCTTTTTTGTTTTCACAGCGGGTGTACCACAGAAAACACAAGTATTCACTCAGGGGCATCGTGGCAATCTTTTTGCCCTTTTTCTCCACTTCTTTAAATAGTCCACCATTTAAATAGGCATTGTAGAGCACATAGGGTTCCCCCAGGACGGCTACCTTCCCGGCTTCCGGCTTTAGCTCCTGAACATCCCGGAGAGCCTGAAGATCCTGAACATCCTGAAGATCCTGAACATCCCAGAGATCCCGAACAACCTCATGGGCGGCCTCCAGCAAATCCTCCACGGATAGGGAAGCAAGGCTCTTCAGTCTTTGGCGAAGATCTTCTCTGGCTGCCGCGGGGGCGGCCAGGATTAAGTCCCCGGCCAGGATGCTGATAAAAAGCTGGGGGCATAAAGAAGATTGAAAAGGCAAGGTTTCCAGGGTGGGGGAAATAATCGCGACGTGGTCCATATTCTCTCTGGCCAGGATATCGTAAATCACCCGGCTGTAGAGTCCGTCGATCTCTCCCCCTTCTGTGGCGGGGAGAATCACTTGCATCTTTTCCTGATCCTGAGCTTTGTGCAGCACATCCCCCAGCAGAGCCGTAAAGGATAAATATTCCTTGGCCAGGGTTTTGCTTTTGCCCAGATTAAGGCTGGAGACCGTGGTTGGCGGGAGCTCATGCCCCTCATAGCCATTCCTCTTCAGCGTATCCCCCAGCAAATCGGCATAAGGATACAGATGGGGAAAATAGACCGGCACACCCTGCTCAGGAGTTTTTCTCAAGGAAACTTCCCGCCTGGGCAGATCCTTGAGGAAATCCCGTTTCACTTCCCCGGGGGCAGGCCGATGCTCAAGGGTGTTGATAAAGGCTTCAATGCGGGTTATGACTCCCACCTTGGAATAGTGTTCATCTACTTCAATATTCAGGTAAGGCTTATCTCCCATCTCCTGCCGGAAAAGATGGGAAATCATCGTATCCGGGCCGCAGCCATGGTTATTAAGGTAGACTGCATAAAGATTGGGATGGTTCCTGATAATTTTGGCGCCCCCGATAATGTGCTGGCCAAAAGGCCAATAGAGGTTCTCATACTCATGGGACAGATCCAGGTCATGACCGGGAAGATGTCCCAAAGTGATGACCTTATACCCTCTTTTGATGAACTCCTGGGGTATGCCCATATTGAGCACCGGATCGCTGATGCCATAGTTCCTGGTCATGATGACGATGACTTTTTCCTGATCCGGCAGAGAGTCCAGCAGTTCCCGGCCGGCCTTTTCCACCTGAGCGGTGTACCTGCGCACCCCCATGGCTCCTTCCGCCAGAGCTTTGACACAAAAGGGCTTCATTTTTCCCAAAGAAGTGCCGATCTCAATCATGGCTCCTGCCATGGCCGGCTTGCCGTAATCAAGGTTGAAGACAGGGTTGAGGAGCTGAATCCCCTTGTCTGCCAGTTTCAAGGTTTTAAAGACAAATTCCGGAGCCTTTTGCATATAGACACAGCTATAATTGTGATGTACCCTGGAGGTTTCATGTTTCATGGTCAGGATGCTGGGCAGGAAAATATAATCCACCCCTTTTTCCGCCAGTTCCGCCATATGACCGTAGATTAGTTTGACAGGATAGCAGGTTTCCGCCTGGGCATAGTTTTGGGCCAGAGCAATGGTCTTTTCATTACTTTCATCAGACAAAAGGACATTGAAGCCCAGGGACTCAAAGAAACCTTTGATCATGGGGAAGAATTTATGGACCACCAAAACATAGGGAACCCCGATGGTTTTCTTCTTCGGATCAATCCTTCCGGTATAATCCCCCAGCAGCATCTTTTTGGCCTCAGCGAAGTAGTTATGATGGCTAAAGTCGTTATGATGGCTGCTGAGACTGATTTCCAACCTTTCGGCCTTATCTTGCGCGGACTTGACCTTATTCTGCGGGGACAAGTCAAACCCTTGGAAGCGGCTGGGGCTTAAGCCCATACTTTCACCGGCCAGCAGAGCTACTCCATAGGCTCCGCTTACCGAGAAACAGGGAGACACCTGAACCCTATCCCCAAAGATCCCCTGGAAAGCGGCCACTACCGACGGGTTATAGCAAACTCCTCCCTGGAGAACGATCTCTTGGCCCACGGGCTTGTTCCCTACCACCTTATGGAGATAGTTGCGGATGACGGAGTGGCATAACCCTGCCAAAATATCCGGTTTCTCCTCACCGTTGGCCAGGGCCGCCCCGATATTGCTTTCGATAAATACGGTGCAGCGTTCCCCCAGATCCAGAGGGGACTGAGCTTTTAAGGCGATCCCCCCATACTCTTCAATGGGGATGCCCAGGCGCAAGGCCTGTTCCTCGATGAAGGACCCGGTTCCCGCCGCACAGATCTTATTCATCTGAAAGTCGCTGACTTCTCCCCTCTCCAGGGAAATATATTTGGAGTCCTGCCCCCCGATCTCAAAGACGGTATCCGCATGAGGGTTGACTTTCAGAGCGGCTTTGGCCTGAGCGGTGATTTCATCCTTAATCGTATCGGCCCCGATCATTTCCCCGATTAAATGACGTCCCGAACCGGTTACTCCTACGGCATCTATGATCAGTCTGCTTCCCAATCGTTGGCCAAGAGAGGCCAGGCCTTCCCGGACCACCCTTTGGGGATCCCCCTGGGTTCTCAGGTATTGAAAATCAAGGAGACGGCCCTCCCCATCGGCGACCACCAGGTTCGTGCTTGTGGAGCCCACATCGATACCGAGGACGCAATGGGTCCCTTCCGCAATTTCCTGACATTGGGGATCCTCGGTCCTCGTCCCCTCCCTGAGAGCAAGAGGGCTAAGCCGGGGCAGAGAGGTTCCCAGTTTGACCTGAGCCTCTGTCCTGTGGAAGGCATGGATCAGCTTAGAGGCGGGCACCAGGAGTTGGTTGGCCAAGGCATACCGGGCTGCTCCCACAGCCTGGACAAAAATCAGATCTTCGTCGGCGATTAACTCCTCATCGGTTAAGCCGAAAACATCCTTTACTCCTTGAATGACTCCTTTGTTCTTAAGGATTCCACCGCACAAAGCCAAGGGCTTTTCGATGGGCATCCCTTTGACGATGGTGGCTTTAAAGTTTTTGACGGCAGCATAGCATAACCCTAAAAGAATGTCGGCAACAGGCACCCCTTCCTGTTGCCGGTGGATCATATCTGTTTTGGCGAAGACAGAGCAGCGGCCCGATAGTCTGGGAACTCCTTGGGCCTTTTCGATGATGGGGGAATAATCTTCAAGCTCAAGGCCTAGGCGGCGCATCTGATCCTCGAAAAAAGACCCTGTGCCCCCGGCGCAGCTCTCATTAACTCCATACAAGGGCAAGGTATGGCCGGAAAGCCTGGTTAAATACCGGGCATTTTGGGAGCCCATTTCCATCGCGGATTTCGCCTGGGGGCAGAGAACTTTCAGGCCCAATTCAAGGGCAGGAATATCACTTACCTGACCAAACTCATCCCCCAGAACCTTGCCGTAGACTCCGGTCAGTGCCCCATACAGATGTTCTTCAGGATAGATTTCAGTCATTTCTTTAAGAATCCCGGCTGCCGCCACAAGGGCTTTTCCCCCATGGAGTTCATATCTCCTATACAGTATGGTTTGGGTTTCGGAAAGCAGGACAACTTTTACCGAAACATTCCCTATGTCTATCCCTACACTATACATCTTCTATCTCTCCTCAATTTCGTGGCCTTATGGGTTAGGAATTCTTAACCACTGTCAGCAGCATCTTAAAGGAGGTTATGGACTGTACGGCATGGGGAATTCCGGCCGGCATAACAATCCCTTCCCCTGCTTTAAGCCGGTAGCGGGTCTCGTCGATGGTGATTTCCGCTTCTCCATCCATAATATAGGCCATGGCATCCCCGGGGGCCGCATGAGTGCTCACGCCCTCCCCTTCGGCAAAGGCCAGAATGGTCAGGCCCACGCCGGGTTTTTGAGCAAGGGTCAAACTGGCTACTTTGCCTGGTTCGTATGCAACCAAGTCCAGAAGCTTAAAAGGGGCGGAGTGCTCAATATTTTTAATAAGTTTTTCAGTCATGTTTATCTCTCCTCATCGATCAATGTTATCTGCAGCATTTTAAACCGGCCTTTGCCCGCTATGGCATGGATTTTGTGAGCCGGAACCATCAACACATCCTCAGGGACTAAATCAATTTTTTGATCGTCAAAGGTGATGACGGCTTCACCCTGGAGGATAAGATACAGGGTATCGCCGAAATACTCCTCTTCACTGACGGATTCCCCGTCTGCGAAACTAAATAAACTGATTTGAACACGGTCGCTCTGAGCAAGAGCCATGCTGAGCACTTGGTTTTCACGGGCTTCGATCAACGAAGCCAGGGGTAGGGGCCGCTCCTGGGGCAAATTCTTCAGCCTTGCCATTTTTCTCCCTCCTTAATTTGCTTAATTGGTGATTGCCGCAATAATCTCCCGCCGGATGTCCGTCAGCTCAGGTGAACCCGGATCCCTTCCTTCTTGTCCCGGCAGCATAAATTCTTTGCTGATTTCACTGGGCCTGGGGGATAAGACGATGATCCGGCTGGCAATGGTTAGGGCATCATCAATCTCATGGGTAATAAACAGCACTCCTTGTTTATGCTTTTGCCAAACTTTTAAGAGCAGATGGAGCATTTCCCTGCGCAAGCAATAATCAAGCCCCTGAAAGGGTTCGTCCATCAGGAGCAGATGGCTTTCATAATAAAAAGAGCGGGCGATTCCACAGCGTTTTTTCATACCTCCGGAGAGCTGGGCGGGATAATAGGTCTCAAACCCGCTTAAACCCACCGTATCAATCAATTCCTGAATCACGGACCGATTCTCCTTGTCCCTGACCAGCCGGATGTTGTCCCAGACGGTCCGCCAAGGCAGGAGCCGGTCATCCTGGAAGACATAGGCCATGGCCTCCGACCCTCCGGAAAGAGCTCCTTCATCGGGTTTTTGGATTCCGGCAATAATATTGAGCAAGGTGGATTTTCCGCAGCCTGATGGTCCGATTAAGGCAACGATTTCACCATCTCTCACAGTGAAACTTACCTTTTTGAGAACCGGAAGGGTGCCGAAGGATTTACTGATCTCATGGAGTTGCAGCATAATTTGTTTCCTTCCTAAACAAGAACTTACCGATGAGGAAATCGGAAAGATAAAATAAGAGCACAACGAGGATGGACCAGGCGATGATGCTCTCCGGTTCCACATTGAGCCGTCCCAGTTTGATCATCCCGCCAATCCCGTCGCTGGTGGTCAGCACTTCGGCCATGACCGCGATCTTCCAGCCGCTCCCTAAGGCAATCTGGAAAGCGGATTTAAAATAAGGAAGTATGGAGGGAAGGATCACATGCCTTAATCTTTTCACCTTAGAAAAACGGTAGAGAGAGGCCATTTCCAGGAGGTTTTTATCGATGCGCCGAAATCCTGCGCAGACGTTGATGGTGATCACCGGCAGGGTGGAAAGGATGACGATAAAGACGGCAGGCTTGCCGTTGAACCCAAACCAGACCAGGGCCAAAACCACCCAGGAGACGGGGGGCACCGTCTGCATGATCCCGACCAGGGGGGACAGCACCCCTTTAACCTGTGAAAAGTTCCCCATTAAAATCCCCAGAACCAATCCCAGGCTCACTCCCAAGGATAAGCCGGCCAGAAGCCTTCCGGCGGTCAGGGGAATCATGGCGTAAAGATCAGGACTTGTCAGTATTTTATGGATCTCCGCCAGCACACTGCCCATGGTGGGCACGATCAGGGGTGAAAAGTGCAACGTCAGCACTTTCCACAAGCTGATGACCATGAGGAAAGACAGGAGTTTGTAACCGGAGTCCTTGGTCAGCAATCCTCTATTTTTCACCGTGCGCTCCCTTACTTACCACCATAATACAGGCCGTCGTCGGCAACCTTTCCCCCAATCATGGAGGGTTCAAAATTCCAGAGCAGCTCATAGAACATCTTCAGTTCTGTTTTGGAATCCTGGGCGCTTTGGAAGGTCAGACCCATACTGGGCAAGGCTTTGGCCACCAGCTCTTTTTTCAACCCCAAATACTTTTCGGCCAGTTCACCCATTTGCTCAGGGTTCTCATTAGCCCATTGGGTGGATTGGGCATAGGCTTCCTGGAATTGAGCTGTTAATTCCGGATAAGCGTCGATGAATTTCTGGGTTGTTCCGAAACCGGCATTAGGTATTTTGGTGTCCGTAGCGTTCACCCTCTGCCATTCCTCTTCGAAACTAAAGGCAATCCGCAATTGGGGGTTAGCCAGCAAAGCTCTTGTCACCTGTGGTTCGATGAGGGTTGCATAGGCAGCCTTGCCTGAAGCAAGGAGTGTGGCGATTTCCGGAGTTGAGGCATAGATGATCTCCAGGTCTTTGCCTACTTCCAGACCGGCTTCATGGAGGAAATACTGGGTTAAAGCATCCGGCGGCGAGGACTGCAAGGGCACATACACTGTCTTCCCTTTCAGATCCTGCCACTCTTTTATGTCGGGGTCGGAGGTCAAAAAGTAGGTGACTCCCCAGGTGTTGACATTCATTAAGCGCACGTCCAACCCTTTGTTATAGAGTTTGGAGACCACCGTCAGGGGAAAAGCAAACAGGGCATGTTCGCCGTCCTGAACCATGGCGATTAAGGTTTCCGGTTCATCCCAGATGGACAATTCGATGTTCACATTCTCACCCAGGGCCTTGGTCTCCATCATATGCAGAACAGGCAGGGCCGGAGGTGCGGTGGGCACACCGACTTTAATGGTCATGGGTTCCGAGGCCGTTTCCTGAGTTCCTTGAGTTTCCTGGTTTTTGGGTCCTGCCGACTGGGCCGGCTGGGCAGTGCCGCAAGCCGCTAAGGTCAGCATCAGGAAAAACATGATCAGTATTGGTATAGTCCTCGATAAGGTCTTTTTCATTGAAAATCCTCCTTTTTTGGTATATACTAACACCAGGTTAGCTCAAGCTAACCCAAAGTGGTAAAATGCGGTTAGCAAAAGCTAACCTCACTATAGTTTTAGCAGATTTTTGCCGGCAAATCGGTTGCTATAGCAACCCGGAGGAGGTCCTATGAAAAAAATTGATTCCGTATTGCAATCAATGCCTCTCTTTAAAAATATCCAACCGGATAAATATACTAATGTTCTTTCCTGTCTGAACGGACGTATTCAGGACTATGCCAAAGGTGAGATCATCTATAGCCTGCAAGATCCCCTGAAAAGTGCCGGCATTGTTCTTGCCGGCCGGGTCAATATGTCCATGGTCAGTGTGACCGGCACAGAGCATTATGTTCAGCAATTTGATCCGGGAGATATTTTCGGTGAAGCTTTGGCCTGCCAGGCTGATCCTATGGACAACGGCGTATTGCAAATAACGGCTGTCCAGAAAAGCAGCATCCTGTTTGTCTGTCTTTCCCATCTGTTTATGGAAAAGGCCCTGACTTGCCCTTATGCCTCTCAAGTGGCTTTAAATCTGCTTAAAGAAGTGGTGGATAATAATATCTTTCTGAGCAGAAAAGTGGAGATTTTATCCCAGAAAAAGATCAGGGACAGGATCTTCATTTATTTGCAGTCTGTGGGCCGCTCCGGAAATACGGTGAATATCCCTTTCAACCGCCAGGAGTTGGCTAATTTTCTGGGGGTGGACCGCAGCGCCCTCTCCCGGGAGCTTTGCCTGATGCGGGATGAAGGGATGATCGACTTTTACAAAAATGAGATCATTCTTTTAAGAAATGATCTCATTTCCTGAGAGGGTAAGCCGGGTTTAACAACTGTGCAGAAACTTCGTCTTCTCGCCGCAACAGGTTAGATCCAATTTATGCATGGCTCTTGTGCAGGCAATATAGAGAAGGCTTCGGTCCAATTGGGTTTTAAAAAGATCATCGGAAACCTCGGGGACGATCACCTGATCAAATTCAAGCCCCTTGGCCATATGCACAGACGTAACGACGATACCCTCCTGAAACTCGCTGCTGCCAAAATCCAATAAAACCATAGTGTCATAAACGCCATGGAGCTGTGCAAACAGCAGCCTGGCCTGTTGCTGGGATTTGCAGATAACACCCAATGTGGCATATTCAGATTGCCTGAATTCCTCGATCAAATGCTGTATTTCAGCAAGCTGTTCCTTTGGGGTCCGACATACGGTTATGGTTGGTGTGTCACCATGCCGCTCAATCGGAATCAGCTTTTTGTTTTCTAAAATCTTTTGGGTGAACCCGCTGATTTCAATGGTTGAACGATAGCTCCTGCACAACTCCATACCTTGGCAATCGGCAAAGTAGGGCTGAATCTTGGTCAGGGAGGATGAGCTGTAAGGATTCACGCTTTGATGGCTGTCCCCTAAAATGGTCATGTTGCAGGAAAATAATTTTGCTAACACGGCATATTGGATAGGTGTATAATCCTGCATTTCGTCAACCAACACATGCTGTATGCTTTGGTAATCCTGCTCTGCTCCTTCAAAGTACATTTTGACATAGATAAAGGGATAGACATCGCCGAATTCAAAGGTATTTTTACGGATAAAGCGCAGCAAATCATCCTCACCGATCCTGTGGTAAAAATCCTGATACAGGGAAAGGGTATCGGTAAATCGGAACATTTTTTGGACGCTGTCTCTGATTTGGCGGGAAACTGCGGGGTTCATCTTGTTAGGGGTATGCCGCTTGTGTTTTGCTCTCTTTGGATGGTGGCGACAATGTTTTTCATTTTGTCATCGGAATTCCGGCTCAATTCCTTTTGCAAAATTTCGTCCCCAATATTCAGGGAGCTTTCAATCATATACTCCATTTGCCTTTGTCTGATTCTGTATTGCCGCTTTAGGGTCAGCATTCCCTCGATTTTGCCAAGGGGAGCCATATAAAAAGCCGGACCCCTTTCAAAATCATAGAACATACTGGAAACAGGCGCCCGCCAGTCGAAAATGATAGTATGGGCTGTCACCGGATCGGCAAACCCATGGACGCCAATATACAAGGCCTCTTCCTTCTTCGCTTTTGTCTCGGCAAAATCAATTCTCCCAAAATAGGGAGATTGGATTAGTTTTTGGAGCTTCTCTCTTTCCTTGATGGCTTTTTCGCCGAAGGCAACGCTGTCATGAACAGCGATTCTATTCGCCGCTTTTTCGGCAAGGTCGAGGTGATTTTCATAGATATACCGCTTCGTCTCTAAGATCTCTCTGGCGTAATTGTCTATTTTGGCCTGCATTTGTTCCAGGGCTGTTTTGAGTTTTTTCTGTACTTCTTTTAAATAGTTTCTTTCATCGCTTTCCTTTTGGTTAAACATCATTGATCTCCTTTATGGTTCCCAAGTAAAGGGGTGGAACTTAGTTTGGAAATTAAGTTCATAGTCTCAGTTTAGAAGGAATTTTTCCAAATGCTAGACTTATAGTTTTTCGCTGTGATATCATTTAGATTAAGTATTGCCCCCAGAAAATAATGCAGAAATAAACATTGTTTACATATTTTAGCACATTGTATTATATAGCTTTGCCAGTATTCTGTATTGGGAGAGCTATATTTTTGCCATCTTTCCGGGGTTATGGCAAGAATCAAGGGCAACTCTCCCCCTATGAATAGGATATGGATATCAGATGGACTGCCACACCGCAATGGAAGCAGTCCATCTTTTGTTAGGGAAAATTCAAAACGGCACTCAGCTAAAAGGTTGCCGGATTTATGCTATTTAAAAATTCAAAAAAATAATTAAAAAATAATTTCACATTAACATTTCATTAATATTTGGCTCAGTTCAACTCTAATTTATTAATATTTTTATGCTAGCATCTGTTTAGTGATAGTTATTACAATCCCATAAAAATACATGGAAAGGAGGGCAGCGTGCAAACCCGGTTAAACTGCTTAAATGACGATTTAGAATCAAGGAGGTTATTAGGAAATGGCAAGTCTTTTCGACAGCATTACCCATTCTGCAATGAGCCGCCGAAGGTTTATCCAAGCAAGTGCTGCCGCTGCAGCCAGCTTATCACTTGCCGGTTGCGGAAATTCCTTAACAACGGCCAGCGCTGATAAAATGACTGCTCAGGAAGGGAAATGGATTACAGCCGCCTGCTGGCATAACTGCGGCGGACGCTGTCTTAACAAGGCCTATGTGGTGGACGGTGTGGTTGTGCGCCAGAAAACCGATGATACACATCCGGACAGCCCGGATTATTTCCAGCAGAGAGCTTGCCTGAGGGGACGCGCCCAAAGAAACCAGGTCTTTGGGGCGGATCGTTTGAAATATCCTATGAAGCGCAAACATTGGGAACCCGGCGGCGGGGATAAATCACTGCGGGGACGGGATGAGTGGGTACGCATTTCCTGGGATGAGGCCCTGGATTTAGTGGCTGCCGAACTCAAAAAGGCTAAAGAAACTTATGGCAACCGCTCCCTTTTCGCCTGTGGAACTGAAGTAGGCCGGTTGTTGAACCTGTACGGCGGACATATTACCCGCTGGGGCACCACTTCTTACGGCGCCTGGAAATTCACTCCGGGAAAGATTGGTTATTCTTTCAATGCCGGTGAAGAAACCATTAATGACCGTATTGATCTGCGGGGCTGTGAGACGATTATTCTCCTGGGTTCCAACCCTGCCTGGAGTTCTGCGGGAAGCCCGTCTTATCATTTCCTGCAAATGAAGCAGGCAGGAGCTAAATTTATCGGTATTGATCCTTTCTATAATGATACCTACGCTTTGCTGGAAGCCGATTGGATCCCTACCCGCCCGCAAACCGATGTTGCCCTGTTGACCAGTGTGGCTTATACCTTGATTACGGAAGATGATCCGAGCACTAATCCTTTAATTGATTGGGATTTCTTAAAACGATGTACCATCGGTTTTGATGGGGACAGTATGCCTGAAGGAGCCGATCCTAAAGAGAATTTTAAAGATTATGTGCTGGGCACTTATGATGGCGTCCCCAAAACCCCTGAATGGGCGGCGGAGATTTGCGGTGTCGAGCCTAATACTATCCGCAGCTTGGCCCGGCAATTCACAAAGACCAAAAAAGTAGCCTTTCTGGCCGGGTGGGCCAGTGCCCGCAATCAAAATGTGGACGGTCTTCCCCAAATGATTATGACCATCGGCGCCATGACCGGCCATATCGGCAAGCCTGGCCACTGTACCGGGGTAAGCTGCCATGCCGGTGCGGGCAACGGCGGAGATGCTCTGGTCAGTCCCGGCAAAGACGGGCTTCCCGGCGTGAAGAATCCTCTGGATGATGTCTTTAATGACGCTCATATCTGGCGAAGTATTGTGGACGGTAAATATGTGTATATGGGACCCGGCGGTCAGGACCCCGGAGTAGAGCGTGATGTGGATATCCACGTCATCTATCATGCCGGCCGGGCGCTGCTGCAGACAACGGACGGCATGAATTTAGGGATTGAAGCCCATCGCAAAGTGGATTTTGTGGTCACCCATGCTCAATTTTTAACAACCACTGCCAAGTATTCCGATATTGTTTTGCCTATCAATACTGAATGGGAGCGGGTAGGGGGATTCCTCACCGGCAATCGGGAAATGGCCATTATGTATTCCCAGGTCACAGAGTCCCTCTATGAAGCCAAGAGTGATCAATGGATTGTCACGGAATTGGCCAAACGCTTAGGCTTTAAGCCGGAGGAGCTTTATCCTTTTGATGAGAAGCAGCAATTCTTTAATAAAATCGCCGGTTCTAAGGTGGTTACACCCGACGGCAAGGACTTCGAGCCTCTCGTCACTATTACTGCGGCGGATATTGCCCAATGGGGGGTCCAGGGAACACCTCAGCAGGGCCGCATCACTTTGCCGGAGCTTCAGGAAAAGGGTATTTATCAGGTGGAGCGCTATCCCGGGGATAACTATGGGTATATCGCCTGTGAGGATTTTGTCACCGATCCTGAAAAGAATCCTTTGCCATCGGAAAGCGGTAAATTCGAGATTTATTGCCGGAGCCTGGCTGAGGTTATCAATGGTACCGGCTTCAGCAAGATCAAACCGATTCCCACTCATATCCCCGCCCCTGATGGCTATGAATCCACCTTTAAGGATTGGGGCAACAAGGTTAAAGGGGATTATCCTTATCAGGTCCTCAATCCTCATTATCTAAGGCGTTCCCACACGGTTTTTGACAATGTCCAATGGCTCAGAGAAACCTGGCCCAACCCGGTCTTTATTAATACCAAGGATGCCGAATCCAAAGGCATTATGGATGGGGATACCGTACTGCTGACCAGCAGACATGGCAAGACCCTGCGCAGGGCTTGCCTGACCGAACGCTTCATGCCCGGGGTCATCGGGCTGCCCCACGGCGCCTGGGTGGATATTGATGAGAAGACCGGTATTGATACGGCCGGAGCAGACAATATTCTTTGCGGCTCTGTTCCCACCGGTCAAGGGGTTTCCGGCTGGAACACCTGTGCCGTCAACATGGAAAAGTATGCCGGCGCCCCCCTTATCCCGGATATAGAAAAACCCCAACGAATTTTCTTTTAGAGAGGAGTGGGTGACGCATGGGTCAAAAGGGCTTTTATTTTGATATGACCGCCTGTGTCGGCTGCCGGACTTGCCAAATCGCCTGTAAAGATAAAAACAATTTGAATGTAGGCACTTTCTTCCGCAAAGTGCGGGCTTATGAGACGGGCGTCTTTCCCCAACCCGGCATTTATCACTATTCTGAAACCTGCAATCACTGTGAAAAACCGAAATGTGCGGAAGGCTGCCCCACCACTGCTTTGCACAAGCTGGAAAACGGCATTGTCGATCATGATAAAAACAAATGCATTGGCTGCCGGTTCTGTGTCTGGAACTGCCCCTACGGTGTCCCCCAGTTTATCGAAGCTTTGGGGCAGATCAGCAAATGCGATATGTGTAAAGATTTGGTCGAGGAAGGTGCAAATCCTGTCTGCGTGGACGCCTGTCCTCTGCGGGCTATTCATTGGGGAGAGCTGGAGGAATTAAAAGCTCAATACGGCAGCGGAAGTGTCCGCGATTTAGCCATCCTGCCTGATTCCTCCATCACACAGCCTTCTCTGCTTGTTAAGGCTAAAACCATTGCCCTGGAAAAGGATTACCGGGAAAAGGAGATTTAACTATCCCTACCATAAGCAGTATCCCCGGCAATATGCCAAGATGGACTGCCTCATCCCCATGAAGCAGTCCATCTTGTGCTTTAATTCAATACAAAACCACCGGTCATATTACGATTGACGGCAACGTAGTCCGGCGGGAATTCAACCGCCGGAAATGGCAGGTTAAGTGTTGCAGAGTACTGGCTTCTCCGCTCTTAGCTGAGGGCATCCTCCAGCAAAACCCCTTTAAATACATAGGCCGCCGGTCCGGTCATGTACACCCGGTTATCCTCTCCCCATTCAATCAGGAGATCGCCTCCCGGCAAATGAACGGTGACCTTACGCTCCGTCCTGCCGTTAAGGACGGCGGCCACTACAGAAGCGCAGGCCCCTGTTCCGCAGGCCAGGGTGGGACCCGCTCCCCGCTCCCATACCTTCATGGTCAGTTCCCGGGGGCTGTTGACGATGATAAACTCCACATTGGTTTTGCGGGGAAAGAGTGGATGTTTTTCAATGGCCGGGCCGATCCGCTCAAAATCAAGGGTTTCGTAATCTTCCACAAAGAGCACGCAGTGAGGGTTGCCCATGGACACTGCCGTAAATTCGAATTCCTGCCCATCCACATCAAGCCTGGCTCCCACTACAGGATCGCCCTGAATAAGTACTGGAACCTGTTCCGACTTGAGGATCGGCTCCCCCATATCCACCCGCACCCCGGTGACTTGATCTCCGGTGATGCTGAGCTGCAGGGTAAGAATCCCGGCCAAGGTCTCCACCTGGAGGGGGTTTTTGGAAACATAGCCCTGATCATAGATATAGCGGGCAAAACAACGAATGCCATTGCCGCACATCTCCGGCTCTGAGCCATCCGAATTCAGGATGCGCATCCTGGCGTCCGCTTTATCCGAGGGCAGAACCATAATCAGCCCGTCTCCCCCCACTCCGAACTGGCGGTGGCAAAGCTTACGGGCCAACTCCGGATAATCGGGGAGCTCTGCCGGGGCGCCCTGAAAGTGATCGATAAAGACAAAATCATTGCCCAGGCCGTGCATTTTGACGATTTCCATAGCTAACTTCAACTCCTTACCCAATGATCCTGGGTGTTTTTTCCTAGGGAAGAGCGATCGAGGCGAACAGATCCGGCACCAGGTAATAGGCCATAATCGTGATCAATACAAAAATGAGGGCTAATTTGAAGACCTTTTTTATGATTAAGGAAACCGTGAAGATCGCTAATAACCCAACCACAATATAGGATAGGGTATCAATATTATCTGCCAAAACAAATCCTATCAAAAATTCAAACATGATCGTCCTCCTCTTGCCTTGAATAGTTTATCCTGAAATCAATGAAATAGTTACATCCATGATTCTTCTAGGTATTCTGCATTACAGGCAAAAATCCTTTTTAAAATGCTTGGTTTCCCCAGGTATGGACAATAAGGAACGACCTTATCTTACCACAAAAGCGGGGATAAGGTCGTTTTCCCTTAATGATTATACAGCAGATTATCTCCCGATGATCTCGCTGTAGGTATAGCCTTTATTCTGCTCAACTCTTGTATAAAGCCCCACACCCTCAACCTGCCTGGCCGTGAGAATATCCAGAGCGGTCTCAATCTCCGCGGCGGGTATCCGCAGACAGATCCCGCAGCCGGCGCTGATTTGGGCGGGCAGGGGCATGACTTTCACCTGGAGTTTTTCCCCCAGCAGATATTGTTCAGACTTGATGGCCCAATTGGTGTTTTTAAAGGTAATAATATATTCCATGCTTATCGACCATACTCTTCCGCAATAGTTTTCAGGGCCCTGCTCCCGGTGGCAATTTCTTCTTCAGTATTGAAATAGGAAAAAGAAAATCTGACCATCCCCGTTTCCACGGTTTTGAATCGCTGATGAAGAAGGGGGGCACAATGGCTGCCGGCCCGGGTGGCGATCCCGTATTTTTCCCAAAGCAGCCCGGCCAGGTCGGAGGCCGGGAGTCCCTCTATATTCAAGGAAACCACCGGCAGCCTGTTACCGCCGGAAAAATCCCCGTAAAGCCTGAGGCCTTCGATCTCTTTGATGCCCTCCACAAACAACTGGGTCAAGCGGTTTTCTCTGCTGTGAATGGCCTCGATGCCTGTATGGAGAATAAACTCCACCCCTTTTTGCAGGCCGTAAAGGCTATGGCTGTTCAGAGTGCCGGCTTCAAAAACGTCGGGCATCTCATTTTGCTGGAACATGGCAAAGCTGTGTACCCCTGCGCCCCCTGTCTTGACAATCTCAAAGGGCAGCCGGCGGTTGACAATGATCCCCCCCGTGCCCTGGGGGCCGAACAGGCCCTTATGGCCCGTAAAGCAGAGCACGTCGGCCATATCCCCGCTGACGGGAATCAGCCCCATGGTCTGGGAAACATCGAGAATCATGGTCAGATCATGAGCCCGGCACAGGTCATAGAGGCGTTTAACTTCCGTAATATTGCCGGTAACATTGGACCCATGGGTGCAGATGAGAAAGCGGGTTTCCGGCCTGATCAGCTCTTCAAAAGCATCCCACTGTAAAACTCCATTCTCATCGCAGTCGATGAAATCCAGCCGGCATCCTTTGAGATAGAGGGGCCTCAGGACCGAATTGTGCTCCGTCACGGTGGTAATGACGGCGTCCTCCTGCTTCACCAGGCCGCCGATGACCAGATTGAGACTCTCGGTGGAAGAGGAGGTAAATGCTATATTCAGGGGCTCAGCGGAGCCGACCAAAGCGGCGATGGCCGCTCTGGTCCTGTAAATTTCCCGGCTGGCCGTCATGGCGGCATCGTAAAAGGAACGGCTGGCATTGCCGAAATGGTTGATAGCGTAAGCTACCGCTTCACCGACTTCCGGCGGCTTGATGAGGGTTGTGGCGCTATTGTCAAAATAGATCACAGCCGGTTACACCCCCCTTATGGAATGGTTGGATTTTTGAGCGGCACAGAGGCAGGCCCCGATGGCTCCGGCGTACAAAGCCTGGGAGCAGGATTTAACCTCATAGCCGATATGCTGGGCTATGGTGTCTATGAGCAGCCCGGATTGGGATAAACCGCCGGTCATCAGGATGGGCTTATCTGCCGTGAACTCCAGCTTGCCCGCCTGCTGCTGTATTTTGCGGGCAATGGATTGCAGAACCCCGGCCATGATTTGGGCCCGGTCCTTCTGCATGGCTAAGAGCCCGATAATCTCCGATTCCGCAAAAACCGTACACATGCTGTTGATGGAGACCGCCTGGTGGGGATCGGTGAATTCATCGATCTGGTCCAGGGGGATCTCCAGGGTATCACAGGCCATTTTTAAAAAACGGCCTGTTCCGGCGGCGCATTTATCGTTCATCAGAAAGTTGACCGGCTTCCCGGCCTGAATCTGAATGACCTTGCTGTCCTGGCCGCCGATGTCGATGATGCCCTGAATATCCGGCATCAGGTAGATGCCGCCGTAAGCATGGCAGGTGATTTCCGTCATGGTATACTCGGCAAAATCGATGGCTTCCCGGCCGTAGCCTGTGGCTGCAACCAGGATTTCCCGGCTGTCCAGATCATTTCTTTCCTTTAAGACGGCCAGGCTTTCCTCGGCAGAGGTTTTGGGGTTCCAGCCGGTTTTTACAGCCAGAGTATCAAGGAGCCCCTCTTCACTCATCACCACGGCTTTACACTGAGTAGAGCCTGAATCGATGCCGACAAAGATCTTTTTCACGAGAGCATCTCAATGAACGCAGCCAGGCGGGTTTTAAGCTGGGCGGCATCCGAAGTGGAATAGTCGGTCTCCACGCTGATAAAGGGCATATCTTCTTTTTGCATGTGCTTGCGGATCTGGGTGGTTTCCAGATTGTAGGTGTGGCAGGCCTGGAGGGTCATTTCCACAACGCCGTCCACCTTGAATTCCCGGACCAGCCGGCTCAGCAGATCCAGGCGGTTGGGGTTGGGGGTCATGACGGAGCAGCCGATCTGCAGATACCGGTCGGCAAGGGCCTTGTAGGGATCGATGGTTTCGTCAACCAGGCGCTCCACGGGTTTAACCCCGATACAGTTTTCATAAGCCACGACCACGCCGCCGGACTCTTCGATGGCTCTGACCACCTTCTCGGTGACCCCGGCCAAAGGACAGCCTGTGATCAGGATGCGTTTCGCGGCGGGGGAGACATTTTCCACGCCCTTAGCCTGATCGGCTTTGACTTTGTCGATGGTTTCCCTGATTTCCCGGTTCTTGGCCTCGGGGTCGAACTTGAACTGAGAGCCATAGAGGACTTTAAGCTGTTCCGCCCCGGTGATGGGGGGAGGACAGGATTTGCTGAGCTCGTAAAATTCTTTGAGGAGCTTACGTTCCTCATTTTTTACCTTGATGGCATTTTTGATACCTTCCTCGGTGATGGTTACTCCGAAATCCTGCTCGATTCTGTCCTTCAGACGCAGAACTTCTTGATACCACAGTTCTTGGGAAGCTTCATCCTGTTGGGTCTGGGGAAGCTGCATGACATGGAGGTTTTTGAATTCTCCTAAAAGCTCATACATCTTTTTCTTGCCGTCGCAGGTGGTCTCACCGATCATCAGATCAGAAAAAAACATATAAGGACATTTGTCGGTGATGGCAAAGCCGTAGCTGGATTTGACCAGGGGACAGAGGTTCCGGGGCAGGACTTTCTCAGCTTCGGGAATGGTCTCGTCACTAAAAGCACAAAGCCCCACAGGCACGGCTCCCGCAGCGAGGACCAATTCCACCGGGGCGTAGGTACAGAACACTCCCGCCACTTTCTTTCCCTGCTCTTTCAGGTTTTTAACTGCAATGAACCCTTGTTTCCGCGCCTCAGCAAAACTTTCAAATTGGCTAGGCAGCTGAATTTCACTCATATTTAGACCGCCTTTCGTTTATTTTTTTGAATATTAAATCGTCTATCCTCCCTAATCATAAAGACGGGTCTTGGCCCATGCAATACTTATTGACATAGTGCTCCAAAATACTATAGGAGGATGGGCATCTATAGGAAATATCAATAGATCATGAAACTAACACAGTACCTATGAGCCTATCAACGCTCATTTTCTCATTTGCTTCACCGCTCTTTTACACTACACCCCCCGCAAAATATTAAGTCCGCAAACCCTTATAATTACAGGGCTTGCGGACCATTTTCTTCTTCTTTGCTTCCGAAAACAAAATCCGGATCCTCCGGCGGTTCCAGCCATCGACTAAGCAAGTCATCCCGCCATTGGTTTAGAGATCGGCAAACACACGTTTAAGCTCTATCGCCAAGTCCGGGAAAATACCGACACCGATAGTATCCTCTTCCGTATAGGTCTCGGGCCTGCCGTATCTGCCGTCCTGCAGCTTGAAAACACTGACCACTTTCTGTTCAGGCTCCACAATCCAATATTCGCGGACGCCGGCCTTTTCGTATGCGTTAAATTTTGAAACTTTGTCAAATTTCCCGGTGGAGATGGACGATACTTCAATCACAAGCTCCGGCACCCCGAAATAGCCCGTCCCTTTGAGTCCGGTTTTATCGCAGATTACGGTCAGGTCGGGCTGAAAGACATAGGTTGCGTCTTCATCTGCTTCTGCAGCCAGGGGCAGCCGCAGATCGAATGGTGCGCCAAAGATATGGCAGGGCTTACCTCTTAAATAACCACCAAATTCCAATAATAACTCTCTGGCGATCGCCTGATGCTGCCAAGTGGGTGGGGACTGCAGAAGAGGAGTGCCGTCAATAATCTCCCAGCGTTCCTCTCCGGGCCACGTAAGATAGTCGGCATACGTATGCTTTTTATTCGCCTTTGGTATGGACATAAAACCAGCCCCCCTGAAAACTTGTTCTTGATCATTATTATATACTTTATTTTATTTAATTTAAACAGAACCGTGCAGGAGCACTTGCCACGCTTTATCCAAATCGGCTTAAGAATCGCGTATTATCGAAAACTGAATGAAATGACCCAGGATCAGCTTGCGGAACGGATCGGAATTACGTCGAAATATTTATCACAGGTGGAAACCCCATCCTGCGTACAGCCGATTTCTTTGAAAACGCTGTTTGCCATAGCGGATTTATTCCACGTTCCGCCTCACAAGTTCCTGGAATTTGATAAGGACTAACCAGAAGAACAGTTCAATTACCATCTCTTTTTATAAAAAAACCATGATCATCCCTATTATTGAAGTATGGCCGACAGCTTACCGACATGTTCTATCTGAAAAAAGTATGTACTGAAGTTGTTGAAAAAAAATAATAAACGGTGCTCAAAACTGGTCAAGCCAATGTTTTTGAGCACCGTTTGTTCTGCTATCATGTTAGTTGTTTGTCAGATGCTTAAAGGGATGATCTCCTCAGAAAACTGTTGCCTATTTTCCACCCACCATGATTTCTTTGCCCCGCCAGGTATTGCGTACTAAACGGTATAAGCCAATCAAAATGGAAGGACCGCCGGCTACCACTAAGATCAAAGCCCATTGCCAGCCCATTAAAGGTGTGGTTTTAAAAATGGCCTGGAGGGGCGGGAGGTAAATGACACTGAGCTGCATCAGGGTGGAGCCGATCACTGCCGCGACCAAATAGGGATTAGAGAAGATTCCCACTTCGAAAATGCCCCGGGTCTCGGATTTGCAGTCAAAGACATGGAAGAGCTGGGAGAATACCAGGGTGGTAAAGGCCATGGTCCGGGCCGCCAGCATATTCACTCCTAAGAACAGGGCAATCACAAAGACCAGCAGGGATCCTAAGCCAATGATCAGACCGCGAACCATGATCTTCCGGGCCAACCCCCGGGCAAAGATACTCTCTCCAGGTTCCCGGGGCTTGCGATTCATAATATCTTTATCCATGCCGTCCACACCTAAAGCCATGGCCGGCAAACCATCGGTCACCAGGTTAACCCAGAGAATCTGGATAGCCAGCAAGGGCAAGGGCAACCCTACCAAAGCGGCCAGGAACATGACCAGAACTTCCCCGATATTGCAGGAGAGCAGGTAACGGATAAACTTGCGGATATTATCGTAGATGGCCCGGCCCTCTTCCACGGCGGCCACAATAGTGGCGAAATTATCGTCGGCCAGGACCATGGCCGAGGCTTCTTTGGTGACGTCGGTCCCCGTCTTGCCCATGGAGATCCCGATATCCGCCTCTTTGACGGCGGGGGCATCATTGACTCCGTCCCCCGTCATGGCCACCACTTGATCGTTTTTCTTGAGGGCGCGGACGATCCTGAGCTTATCCTTGGGGGTGACCCGGGCGTAGACGGAGATATTCATGACTTCCTTTTCCAGCGCTTCATCGGACATCCGGTCCAGATCGGAGCCGGTCAGTATACCGTCGCCATTGCCTTTGAGAATTCCCAGTTCCCGGGCCACAGCCTCTGCTGTGAGACGGTGATCCCCTGTGATCATCACCGGCTTGATGCCGGCCCTTCGGCACACTTTGATCGCTTTGGCCGCGCTGGCCCGGGGCGGGTCAATCATCCCCATAAGCCCTACGAAAGTCAAATCTTCCTCTACCCGTTCGTCAATCCGCTCGTTTTCCTGCAAGGGCTTCTCGGCTAAGGCCAGGACCCTTAAAGCTTTTTTAGCCATCTCATCATTGGCCCTCAGAATAGCCCTTCTTCTCAGCTCGTTCAATTCCACAATGCCCTCGGAAGTCAGCTCATGGCGGCAGCGCCTAAGGATCTCATCAGGAGCTCCCTTGACATAGGCCTTCTTTTCCCGTTTGCCTTTATAGATCACGCTCATGCGCTTGCGATCCGAGTCAAAGGGAATTTCCCCAACCCGCTCTTCCTTGCGCTCCAGGGTTTCCCGCCAGATTCCCGCCTTAGCGGCGGCAACCAGCAGAGCGCCCTCCGTAGGGTCTCCTTCGATTCCCCAGGGGGAATCCTTGCCCGCAGCCCGGAACATCCCCGCCACCTGAACCCCCTTGCGGTTCAGGGAGGAATTATTGCACAGGGAAGCAATTTTCAGGGCGGACTGTAAGGGGCCTTTTTCCTTGGTGGGATCCGCCCCATGGAAGTCCCCTTTAGGATCATAGCCTTGTCCGGTTACGGCAACCATTTTGCGATCCGTATAGATTTGCCGTACGGTCATTTCATTTTGAGTCAGGGTCCCGGTTTTATCGGAACAGATGACTGTGGCACACCCCAGTGTCTCTACGGCAGGAAGCTTGCGGATGATAGCCTTGCGCTTCACCATTCTTTGCACCCCGATGGCCAAGGCCACGGTGACAATAGCCGGCAGCCCCTCCGGAATGGCCGCTACAGCCAGGGAGACCCCGGCCAGGAACATCTTATAGAAGCCTTCCCCTCGCAGAACCCCGGTCAGAACCACAATAGCGCAGACGATAATACTGATAATGACCAAATATTTGCCCAGCTGGGCCAGGCGCTTCTGCAGAGGAGTCTCTTCCTCCTCCACACTCTGGATCATGCCGGCAATGACGCCCATTTCTGTCTCCATACCTGTAGCCACTACCACGCCGGCTCCCCGACCGCTGACCAAGGAGGTGCCCATATACCCCATATTCACCCGATCGGCCATGGGGGTCAGTTCATCGGTCAGAGGAGCCAACCGCTTGGCCACCGGGTGGGATTCTCCGGTCAAGGCGGATTCTTCCACTTCCACATTCACAGCCTGAATCCAGCGGATGTCGGCGGGAATCCGATCCCCGGCCTCCAGGAGAACGATATCTCCCGGAACAAGGTCCGCCGCGGGAATTCTGCTTTCCAGGCCATCCCGCAAGACCCGGGCTTCCGGGGCCGTTAAGGATTTTAAGGATTCAATAGAGCGCTCCGCCCGGAATTCCTGGATAAAGCCCAGGACTGCATTCAGGACCAGGATGGCCATAATCGTTACGGCATCGGCGATTTCTCCTAAGAGTGCGGAAACGATGGTCGCAGCCAAAAGCACCAAGACCATAAAATCCTTGAATTGTCCGAGAAAGAGAAAGACAGGATGAACCCCTTTTTTGGTCTCCAGAATGTTTCTCCCCACTTCGCCCAACCGCCGGTTAACTTCCTTCAGGTTTAACCCTTTGCCGGGATGCACCTCCAAAGCCTTAACCACATCCAGCCAGGGCAAAACATGCCATGCTTGCTGCCTCATTTCTCTATCGTCCTCCTTTGGACTGTTGTCCAACCTTTTTGTACATGCTTATTCAGGAGGAGCAGGAAAAATACCCAAGATTTGTGTTATACTATGGACAATCCGCATTTTGTTGCCCAGAAGCTTAGAGGATGCCGAGCATGGCTCCCTTAGCGGTTTGAGTGAAACCTTCCAACTCAGAGAGGAGATTATATATGGCCTTAGACGGCATTACCCTGCATCATTTGGTTCAGGAATTAGCCCCCCAACTGGCGGGGGCCCGCATTGATAAAATCACCCAGCCGGAGAAAGAGGAAATCCATCTCCAGCTGCGCAGCCAGGGCCAGTCTTACCGGCTCCTGCTCAATATCTCAGCCACAGCGGCACGGCTGCATCTTTCCCAAACAAGCAAGAAGAATCCTGCTTCCCCTCCCATGTTCTGCATGATCCTGCGCAAACATATCGAGGGAGGCAAGATCCTGTCCCTGGAGCAGTTAGGGTTGGAACGGATCGTCCTGCTCACCGTGCAAAATTATAACGAGTATGGGGATTTGGCTACCCTTCATCTTTATCTGGAGATCATGGGCAAGCACAGCAATCTTATTTTAGTGGATCCCCAAAGCGGCCTGATCCTCGACGGATTAAAGCGCTACTCCCATGCTTTAAGCCGTCATCGTGAGGTGCTGCCCGGACGCCTTTACCTTGCCCCTCCTTCTCAAGGAAAAGCCGATCCTCTGGAACTTGAGGAAGAGTGGCGCACCATCCTCTTCCGGGACGGACTCAGCGAAAAAGTTGTCGATTTGTTGGTCAGGCACTATGCGGGAATCAGCCCGGAGCTGGCCCGGGAAATCATGACCCGGTCCGGATTGGCCCAGACGATCACCCTTGATCAGTGCGGAGATATTGACCTCTCCCGGATTTTCCAAGCCTACACCCTTTTAGCCAATCCAGCTCATACTCCTCCTTTAGAACCCACCCTCTATTATCAGGGAGCTGTTAAGCTCACCCGCCCCAGCCCTCTTCCTACTGCCTTTACCATTCTGCCCTTCCAACAGTATCAAGGCCTTCCTGCCCAGAGCTTTACCACCCTGGCTGAAGCCGTGGAGAGCTTTTATCAGAGCAAAGCCTCCAGCAACACTCTGGAGGCCAAACGGGGTTCCCTGCGCAAAATCATTCAGGAGCAGCTCCAGCATCTGAACAAGAAAAAAGGCATCTATGAGGATACCCTGGCCACGGCCGCCAAAGGACTGAACTATCAGCGCTGGGGAGAGCTGCTTACAGCCAACCTCTACCGTCTTGAACTGGGGATGAAGGAGATTGTGGCGGAGGATTATAATGAGGAATCCCTGCCCCAAGTAACGATTCCCCTGGATCCCCAGCTTACGGGTATCGAAAACTCCCAACGCTATTACCGGCTTTACAATAAGGCCAAAGCCACCATCCAAAAAACAACGCCCCTTAAAGACGCTGTGGAGGAGGAAATCACTTATCTTAATTCCGTTCTTTTAAGCCTGGAACAAGCCACCGTACCCGCTGAACTGGATGAGGTTCATAAGGAACTGATTGAGGAAAACTATTTGTCCGGCAAACACCATGGCAAGCCCTTGGCAGGGGAAGGAAAAAATCCGGGGCAAAACAAACAGAACGGCAAACCTCATAAACAGAGTAAGCAGGGGCAGAGCGGCAAGGGGGCCAAAGGAGCTAAGCAGGGTTCTAAAGCAGAATCCCCCCAGCCCAAAATCTACGTTTCCAGTCAAAACCGCCCCATTCTGGTGGGCAAAAACAATCGTCAGAATGATTGGCTGACCCTGAAAAAGGGCCGTCCCCAGGACCTCTGGCTCCACACCAAGAACATTCCCGGCTCCCATGTGCTGATTCCCCTGGAAGAGGGTGAGGAGTTCCCCGATGACGCCACTTTGGAAGAAGCGGCTGCCCTGGCTATCCATTTCAGTCAGGCTAAGGGCTCCACTTTGGTTCCGGTGGATTATACTCATGTGAAGAATATTAAAAAACCTAATGCCGCCAAGCCGGGCATGGTTATCTATGATAAGAACTGGACCCTCTATTTGACTCCCCAAGAAGAGATTGTGGAACGTTTGCTGGCCAGCGAGGGAGAGGAAATGCCTTGACGGCCATTCATGGCCTAATATAAAAGATAACGCCGGAGCAGAGTTCCGGCGTCATTTTGCTTTGCTTGCCGCATGAAGGGTGGTAAATGTATGGACATACAAGAACGCATCAAGCAATTGATGGATACAAAGGGCTGGTCGGAATATAAGCTGGCCAAAGAAGCCAACCTACCACAATCCACAATCTCTCATTTATTCAAAAGAAATAACGCTCCGACATACCCCACAATAGAGGCAATATGCCGGGCGTTTGGCATTACAATGGCACAGTTCTTTGCTGATGAAGGCGAGGCCGTGGTGCTCACGTTAGACCAGAAAGAGCTCCTGCTGTTATGGGGGACGCTTACCCAGGAACAGCGTCAAATTGTGATAAGCACCATGAAACATTTCAACAATAATGACTAAGAACGCGAAAGCCTGCAGAATCCAAAAGTATGGAGCCTGCAGGCTTTCATTTCTCATCATTTCCATCGTCTATACACCGCTTGATATCTCATTCTCGGCTGCAATCACCACATCCTTTAGCGTAGTGTTCCTTCTTTCAGCAAGTAATCAATGACCTTTTGAATTTCAGTCTGCACCTTTTTGTATTCAATCTCCTTCCAGGCTTTAAGGAGCGGTATAAATCGTGCATTGCCCGTTCGTCTGATTTTTTCAAGCAACAGCAGGATCATTCCTCTGTTTCTATCCTTCAAGTCCTGAACAAAACTATAATCTTTTCCTTCCAGCAGCTGGATAAGTTGTTGCAGCAATTCCTCGGCATAGGTTTCCCGTTCTATTTCCCAGCCTTTTTCGGAGAAGACAAGTACGGGAAGCCTATCCCTGTATTCGATTTTCAGGTAATCTTTCTTGATCAGCCAATCAATACGGTTTGTTATTTCCGACAAGGTTAGCTCCTGATAGTATCCGTAGGCAGGACATTGGTCCAGTCCATGCTCCCGTACCTTTTTATCTTTGGAGCCTTTGAGAATTTTGGCCAACATGCTTCTGCCTCCTATAGCAACGAGTTCATCAGCTGCACGGAGTATTGATCTGATTTCTTCATCAGTTAAATAGCTTACATCACCGCTGTTCAGCTCATATCTTACTCTTGGTTTTTTACTGCTCATCGCTGCACCCACCTCACCTCTAAAAGTATCGCAAAAAACGGAAGAACTTGAAGTACTGTGTTAATAGTTTAACATTCTGAGTTAAAACATTGCTATAATAAAATCAAAAGGCTATCAACATAAGGAGCTGATGCTTTGAGCTATTCCATCATCACCGAATATTCCAACCAACTGCATCAACTGCTGGTTTCCGTTTCCCAGCATTTATATTTTGACAAAGACGGTTATGTAACATACCAGAAAAAACCCTTGGGGGTGAATATTAAAAGCTGCCATAAATCACGAAAGGAGCACCTGGTCTATTATGTTTTACGGGATCACTTCAGCGGTACTTTCACCTTCCAAATTGCCACTACGAAAAGACTGATTCCTCTTGCCGATTTCCTGCACTACGCCTGGAGTGAACCTAAGGGAGAGGAAAAGTTCATCTGGGGTATGCCGGACTCTCTCTTTATCCCCCAAATGATTGCCAGCGAGGAGCTTTTATCGGGTTTAGAGGCCTTGAATGTCAGGCCCTTGCACCCTCCCAGCGGATTTGCTTCAGGAGTCAGAGTCATCAGGGATATTGAAAACGACTTGTGTTTCTTTATGAGAGAAACAGTTGATTACAGCCTGGAAGGCCTCAACAAACTACGCTTCAGAGTATATCAATATCTCATCAATTCTTCTCACCGGGACAATAAATTCTCCAACTGGAAGGCAGGTTTGACTTACCAAAGTCATCCAAGAATTACTCCTGTTTATTCTGATTTTGTTAACTTCTTCCCCGCCGATGATCCCAAAGCCCCCTCTCCTATCCCGCTAAATCAGGTTCCAAAAGACAAGCAGCTGGAAAAGCGAACTCGGAAAAGCAAAAAAGCAACTCCCGATTATCCCCCCTTCTCTGAGGAAAAACTCAGTCACGCCCAAGAATTAATTTATGATGCCTGGGAAGAGCCGAACAGACAAAAATGCCTTGCCCTGGCTCGCAAGGCACTGCGCATCTCACCCTATTGCGCCGATGCTTATACTCTGCTGGCTGAAAAATGCGAATTACTTAAGGAGCGCCAGGAATTATACACAAAGGGAGTAGAAGCTGGCCGCATGGCCTTGGGAGATTCTTTTTTTCAAGAAGAGTCAGGCCATTTCTGGGGATATCTTAAGGCCCGACCTTATATGAGAGCTTTAGCCGGATTGTCTGAATGTCTCTGGAAAAACGGACTCCGGCAGGAAGCCATTGAGAGCTATAAAGAACTGCTTCGTTTAAACCCTAACGATAATCAGGGAATTCGCTATATCCTGATCAACTGCCTGCTCGCTGAGGGGCTGGACGGGGAAGCGGAAAAACTCCTGTCAACATATCCTGAGTCATCTTGCTTTATGTTATACAGCAAAGCCCTCTTGTCCTTCCGTAGGTTAAAGCATCGCAAAGCTGAGGCATCACTAAAAGAAGCTCTTCTCTCTAATCCTCATGTGCCTCCATACCTGTTAGGCTCAAAGCATCTGCCCTGGCCTCTGCCTGCCTACTATTCCCCTGGGAGTATAGAGGAAGCCGTTATTTACGCGGCAGATGCCTGTACAGTGTGGAAAAACACCCCTAACGCGTTGACTTGGCTGGCTAAAAAATTAAACAGCATTACATAAAGCAAAAGAGCAAATGCAATCAAGCGTGGCACATCACAAAAGCCTGCAGAATCCATAACATTGATGGAGCCTGCAGGCTTTTCCCATTCATTTTACTTGTTCACCGTGTAGCGCAGCCACACACTTCCCCCTTCTTTGACTTCGGCACTTTTTAAGGTGAAGCCGACGGGGATATCTGCAGACAAGCCGCCTCGCGTCTCGAATAAGGTAGGAGTTTCCGAGGAACCGTCAGCAGCGGCAGCAATCAGAATACTCAGCTCGTCGCACATGCCGGCCTGAATAAAGGACCAGTTCAAAACGCCCCCACCGCCCAGCATCAAGGTTTGAATACCAAAGAGGCTTTTGAGCTTGGCCATGGCCAGGGCATAATCCAGAGAATCCTTACCGGCGATGATGTAGGAGATGCCCAGCTTGCGCAGAAACGCTTTATAAGCATTGCCGGCCTTTTCGGTCAGCACTTCAAGAACATGAGCAGTCGTATCCTCATAGGTAAGTTGGCTGCTTTCCCAGCCCAGCTTACCGGAAGGATCCACCGATACATAATACATGGGGGCATTGGGCAAGGCCACAAAGTCTCCCTCCGGGACCGGGGGAGCGTCCTCATCCAGGGCTGGTTGCTTGTAGAAGGTAAAATTATCATCTGTGGTCACACGGCCGGACAGCCAGCCTTGATGCTGGTAGTGGGGATTGCTGCCGAAAGCAATGTTGTAAAACGCTTTACCGGCAGCCTCTCCTTCGGGGGTATCCATATAGGACCCTATAATTTTACCGTCAAGAGAAGTCATCATATGGCAGAAAATATAAGGTCTGTTCATTAGCTTGCTTTTCTCCCTTCCCTTTTTATAAAAATGACGTTGTCTAAAGGCCGCTCCTCCTATCCATGATCATGATATGGTTTCCACCGCCGCCGCTGTCAGCGATATGATTTTCTATAAACCTCCACGCAGTCCTCATGAGTCATTGCATAGGGATTTGCTGCGAACAGCCCGCCCATGGTCTCACGGGCATTGGCTGCCAGCTTGTCGAACTCATCGGGAGTCATACCGTAATCGCTCATTTTCAGGTCGGCCACACCGCAGTTTTCCTGAAGCTTAACCAGCATGGTGATAAAGTCTTCCGGCCTGGCAGCATCCTTCATGCCCAAAGCCTGGGCCATACGGACAAAGCGCTGATCACAAGCGTGCTTTTCGATAAAGAATTCGTAAAAGGCCCGGGAAATCATAATCAGTCCCGCACCGTGAGGAAGCTCAGGGTGATAGGCGGACATGGCGTGCTCCAAGGAGTGTTCCGCCGTTGTCACACTGACAGTCATCACCACACCGGAGAGGGTGTTGGCAAAGGCCATCCCTTCCCGGGCTTCCATATCCCTGCCATCCCGGCAGGCACGGACCAGATAGTTCCCCACATTCTCAATCGCCGTCAGGGCATACATATCGCTCATAGGGCTGGCAAATTTGGAAATATAGCCCTCGGTGGCGTGGAACAGGGCATCAAATCCTTGGTAGGCGGTAAACTTGGGAGGCACGGACACCATGAGCTCAGGGTCAATGATCGACACTACCGGGAAACTGGCATCATAGCCGCCGACACCGATCTTTTCATTGGTTTCCTCGTTAGTCACAACGCCCCATTGGTCCGCCTCGCTGCCGGTTCCGGCCGTGGTCGTAATGCAGACCAGGGGCAGGGGCTCATGGCGGAGGGCCTGCCCCTTGCCTGTTTTGCCCCCCACATAATCCCACAGGTCGCCGTCGTTGGTGGCCATCATGGCTATGGCTTTGGCCGCATCCATGACACTGCCGCCACCTAAAGCCACGATAAAATCACAGCCGTGGTCACGGGCAGATTTTGCCCCCTCCATTACGGCGGTCTTGGTGGGGTTGGCCCCTATTTTGTCGAACACAACCATTGCCACCCCGGCAAGACGAAGCTGCTCCTGTGTGCGGTCCAGGGCGCCGTTTTCCCGGACAGACTTGCCGTTGGAGATAGTAATCAGCGCTTTTTTACCGGGCATTTTTTGCTGATGCAGCTCCCTCAGGCGGCCGCTGCCAAAGACAAAACGGGTAGGTACATACATATTAAACATGATTATTTCCTCCTGTTGCTTGTTGATATTCTTCATCCGTCACGGGCAAAAGCCAGGTTGCTCCGCCCTTCCGGGTATTGGGGCTGATGCCGATATGGGTGAATGAGCTGTCGGGTGCGGCCCCATGCCAATGCTCCACCTGGGGCGGAATTTCCACCACATCGCCCCGTTGCAGCCGCCGGGCCGGCTGATCTTTTTCCTGATAATAGCCGATGCCGTCGGTGCAAAGCAGGATCTGCCCACCGGGATGGCTGTGCCAGTCATTCCGGCAGCCGGGCTCAAATATTACGTCATACACCTGGCAGTTATAAGTGCCGCTTCCATCAGGCACGAGCATGTTGACAAAGGCTGCGCCGGTGAAATTGGCGACAGCCTGACTGCCCTTTGGGAAAACTTCCTTGTTTGGCATACGAATTCTCCTTCTTTCCTGTTCCATGAAGCTTGACAGAAATCAACAGATTCTATACTGTCTATGATAGAACCTAAAGTCAGGTTTAGATCAAGTAAGATTTTAAAAAAAATTCGGGAGGTTCGATCATGCAGCAGTATTCCATCGGGGAAGTGGCGAACATTGCCGGTATCGCCATCTCCACCCTGCGTTATTATGACCGTGAAGGCTTATTCCCAAATTTGGACCGCAGCGAGGGCGGGACCCGGAAATTCACCGATACGGAGATCGAAACCCTTGGCATCATTGAGTGTTTAAAAACTTCCGGATTATCGATTAAGGAAATCAAGCTGTTTCTGGATTGGTGCCAGGAGGGCAACAGCTCTCTGCAAAAAAGAAGAAATCTATTTTATGAGCGTCTTGAGGTCGTAACCAAGCAAATGGAGGAGCTGCAAAAAACGCTGAACACCCTCCGCTTCAAATGCTGGTATTATGACACGGCCCTGGCCGCCGGAACCGAGGAGGTGCCGAAAAATTTGCCGCCGGAGGAAATCCCGGAGGATATCCTGGCCTATCAGCGTTCCGGCTGCCTGAACAACAGCGGTCATAAGCACCTTTAGGACCTGCATTTTATGGCCTTTCATGCTAAAGCCTGCTCATCTTTAATCCTAAGAAAGAGAAGAAAGAGCAAGCCCTTGATGATGCCCACCTTCCTGGATAGTGGGGAGACATCATGAGGAACTTGCTCATTTAACTTAACTTTGCTCATTCAACTTAACTTTTTTCTCTTCCCAGCCCTCATTCTTCCCAGCCGGCTTCCCTAAACAGCGGAATGAAACCCCCAGTTAAGAAGCACGACCAGGGCCGCAGCATAGACAATCATCTCGATAACAATTAAGGTGATGCTGTTTTTAAATCTGGATTCGGACATCAGGTTCACTCCTTAGTTTTATCCTTGCTAAGTACATTGGGCTCCCTCTCGATTCTTTCCAGCTCAATGGGATGGTCTTCTTCCATTTCCTCACGGGTCAATGTTCCCACATACCAGGCTTTGCTCATAGGAAAGTATCTGTTGTTGAAATGGACATTGTAGAAATGCCAGATAAAAATCGCGCTGATCGCTAGAATAGCTTCATCTGTATGAGCATAGCGGGATGAATCGATCACCCAGCGGGGTAAGAACAGGGTGAAGAACTGAGGATACCACATCATCAGGCCCGAACCGGCCATGATCACCATTCCCCAGAACACTGCCCAATAGTCGAATTTTTCCTTATAAGAATAACGGTCAAATCGCGCCGGTTCCTTTTTGAAGCCGAAGAAATAACCAAGATTCTGGATCAGATCCTTAAAATCTTTGAAGGTGGGGACAATGGCCCAGGATTTCTTTTTGCCTCCCAGGGGGACCACTACCAGATAAATCAGATGGTAAACACTGGCGAAGATCATGAGCACCCCTCCCAGCAGGTGCACGTAAAAGAGATTATCAAAACCGCCAAACAAAGAGACAACGCCCTGGGATAGTCTGCTTTGTTCAAATTTTATCGGCAGCCCTGTTATGGTCAGGACAAAAAAACTGATAAACATGCCCATATGCTGAATACGCTGATGGATATCAAAACGCTGATAAACCTGCTCCTTACCCATTCCGATCAACTCCTCCTGCGCTTTTGCAGTATGGTTCGCAACTCACGGTATAACTGCAATTCAATATGAATCACCAATAAGGTCATGGCAATCATGGTCAGCCACACAAAGAACTTGGCCGTATAATACATGGGTTTTCCCGGACCCATGGCCGACAGCTCGAAATGCTCCGTCCCTTGGGCAAAACCCGGAGAAGGATTATCATGGCATTTAGCACAGGTCTGAGGGACATTCTCCTTAGCCACTTGAGAATTAGGGTTATCCTGGCTTAATACTTCATGGGCACTGTGGCAGTCCACACAGCTGGCGGAGCGCTGGCTGCCCAGGAATACGGCTTTACCATGAAAACTATGCTGATAACTATCCTCTACCCGCCCGGTATGGCAGGTGGTGCACATGGCAACGCTTTTCTTCTTATCTACCTTCGCGCTTTCCGGGTGAGGGTAGGTCGTCACATCACTGTGACAGCTTGTACAGCTCAGGGAGCTGTGAACAGAGCTTTTAAACTCATTGGCTACATCGGCATGGCACTGATTGCAGTTGAGTTGAGCAAGGACCTCCGCCCCATTGGCAAACAACCAAAAACTAAAGAAAAATGTAAAAATAATTCCCTTAAACGCCCATCGCTTTTTCTTGTTCATCGTCCCTACCTCGTCTTCCGGATTCTGATTCCATGGGCAGCCCCTTGGCTGTCTATGCCCACAGCATCGTTAGTTTACCTTGAATTCCCGATGAATATGCACGGACAGCTATTTAAGCTGTTTAGGGCGCCAAGCCATCTTCTTCGACTCTTTGCCCCGCTAAACGAGGCGGCGGGACTGCCTGCCGCGCACGAAAAGCCGCCCCTAAGGACGGCCTCTGGTCATGGTTTAAATTCCTGGGGAGGGCATCTCAGACCCGCGGCCAAGGACAGGTCAAGACTGCCGGCAACAGATTTTACCGGCAGTCCCACAGATAGGACCATGGATGAGAACAGCCCCGCAGATAGGGACTGCTCCGCTAAGCAGGATCCCTTACACCTGAGGCGGGTCATAAAGGTCATTGGTTTGGGTATCAACGACCTTTATATCCCTGATCCCCAGCAGAGAACCGCCGGCAGTTAAAAACAGATCACTTTCAATCAGGGAATTCATAACAGCCACCGCTTCGGCCTGCTGCAAATCATCTTTGGGATTAGGGATGGTTATGGAAAACGTCTTTCCTCCCGTAGTGGTAAAGGTTAATCTCACCACCTTAGTGGTTGTGATCGCCATGGTCTCACCTCCTCCCCACCTGGATTTTTCCCGTACTCTTTAAGCTTTTTCTTACTCCTCAAGGAGCTCGAAGGTTTTCCGGTTCAGGACATCCAGCACCGAGTACTGGGATAAACTGAACAAGGCGTGGGCCGCATTATAAATCGCCTGTTCATCAGCGTCGAACCGCAAACCGTTCAGGCTCTTCTGCCTGGTTACCGGGGCTCCCAAGGGGGTGAGCCCGGCTTGGTATACGATGACCAGGGCTGAGCTCAAAGGGGTGGATGTTACCGCCATGCTATACCGCCTCCTTTCCGGGGGATTGGCAGGGTTTAGACCGCCTCTACAGTCTATGAGCCTGCTTTAGCTGAGGTTACCCGGAGCGGCAATTTTTTTCTGAGGGGCGGGAGACTGATGGGCTTCGCCTTGTGGCAAAGATAGGCGTGGCAAAGATAGGCGTGACAAGGCTAAGCTGCGCCCCCAAACTTATCTACCGGTTCTTTAATGCCAAAGGACCTGTCCGAAATAGGTACGCGCGTACCTATTTCGGACAGGTCCTGCCTTTTCTGCCAGTCATTGGGGTCCTTCTCTGCTCATATGATGTGAAAGAAGGAAAAGAAAGGAGCGGTGTAGCCATGAATTCTGCTGTCCCGGAACGCACCTCCCTGATCATTGCCGTGGAAATCAACAGCATCAAGGACCAGACGGAAAAATTAGTGCTGCATAATTTTATTGAGATCGGCCGTCGTCTGCATGAGGCCAAGGTCTTGCTCCCTCATGGGGAGTGGCTGCAGTGGCTGGAGGAATCGGTGGACTTTTCCCCTAACAGAGCCGCCAAGCTGATGCGCCTCTATGATGCTTACGGTCTCCCTCACTCCTCCCTGCTTGACTCCGACGCACAGGATCAGGTGCTGTCCAAGTTAAGCTATACCCAGGCCCTGATCCTTCTGGGTGTCCCGGAAGAAGAACGGACACAGCTCATCCTCGATCTGGATATTGAAAACATGAGCACCCGGGAGCTGAAGAAGGCCGTGGACAAACAAAAACAAATCCAACAGGAAAAAGAACGGGCCGAGCAGGAAAATACGGCCCTCCGGCAAGCTCTGGACGGAGTCAAGGAAGAAAACACCGAGCTGGCCAAGGAGCGGGACAGCCTGAAGCAGGAAGCGGTGGAGCTGCGCAAGACTCAGCAGGCCTTGCAGGAGAACGTAGAGAAAGCCGCACTTCAGAATAAAAAGCTCAAAGAAAACATGAATTATAAGAGCTATCAAAGGGTGCGCAACGACCTGGCCGCCGCCCAAACTAAGCTGTTCACCAGCCAGGTCGCCTTCAAATACGAAGCTCTGGAAAGAGCCTTCAAGGAACTGTCCTATGAGCTGGATCTGCTGGCCAATCTTGATGCTCAGGTCCATGCCGGATATATGAGCAAGCTGAATGACTTTTTGCTCAAAGCCATGCGGGGGAGAATGCAGGGCTGAGGTTCAGCCCTGCGAGCCCTTTTTTCATGTTGGTTTCACAACTGCCGAACAGGGATGATCTTCCCTGTCCTTTGCTCAGCGCCCTGGTCTATTTTGGTGGTACAAATTCCAGCAAGTCGCCGATTTCACAATTCAGCACCGTACATATGCGGGCCAGCACGTCAATATCCAATCTGCTGATGCTGTTATTGCAGTAATTATTGATCTGGGAACGCTGCATTTCCGCTCTGTGGCTCAATTTGTTTTTGCTGATACCCTCTTTTTCAATCAGTTCATTCAGCTTTATTCTTATTGTTCCGTATTCCATCGGAAGCCCTCCTTTACCCATTAAACATCCACACTATTGACATCTATAGTATGTCCTAAGTAGAATTGATAAATAAGATATAATAAATCTTGTTAGACTACTTACACATACCATGTGAAAAGGAGAGAACCCTATGGATACTGCAAAAGCCAAAAGAGCGTTGAAAAAACTTGCCAAGCAAAAAGGAATCAGCAAAAAAGAAATATACCGTGAAATTGAAATTGCCATAGCGGAAGCTATGACAAGTCCCGAGCCACAGGCACAGGCATTTTGGAAATCTATTCCCCATAGGAGAGGGCAACCAACGCCGGAGGACATCATTGCCTATATTGCGGATAGGGTAAAAGAGTAAGAATGAAAGCAGGGAGCAGGGGCAAGGTCAAGATCAATGTTCCGATTCCCGAGTCAGCATTGTGCGAACAACTGTCTTTTTTCCTCCTCCAATAACTCCCAATAGTTCTATTCGTGACAAGGTAAGAGACTACACCGGACAGTTTCCCTTTGCCAAGATTGCCGATATCGACGGTTATGTCGCCCAGACGATCGCCCGGAAGCGTCTCTGCCAGAGGATTCCTTGGGGCACTGCTCATGACCCTATGGATTTACAAGCCGCGACATCATCGTCCAGCTCTCCGCTCGCTTTCTGCTCGTTCTCCTTACAGGGATTCTGGCGGGCATGGCTCTCACACCCATCCCCCACAACAAACAGGCTGTATACTCCCTCTTATGGGAGCATACAGCCTGTTGCGTTGTCAGCAGCCCGTTTCACGGCCCGCTAGTAAACCGAATTAAGGTAGGTCAAACACCCGCGGTGAAAGACTCCCGGGAATCCTCAATCGGCAGTTTCAATTCCTCATAGGTAAGTTAACAACCTAGACCGTTCCGATTTGTCGGAAAAGCTTAATGTATTGTTTCAATCCCTCATAGGTAAACTAACAACTATCTTCTAGGGCTGAGACGGAGACTGGAGTCGCATGTTTCAATCCCTCATAGGTAAGCTAACAACGGAAAACGCCTTGAGGGTCTTAGTGAGCTAACGCTGTTTCAATCCCTCATAGGTAAGCTAACAACTCCGTCTTCGTCGCTCCATTAGGCAGCGCATTGACGTTTCAATCCCTCATAGGTAAGCTAACAACGAGGGAGACGAATAACTTAACCGCATTATCAGAGATGTTTCAATCCCTCATAGGTAAGCTAACAACCTGCGCCCCAATCCTTGCCCGTCTTTTTCAGCAGGTTTCAATCCCTTATAGGTAAGCTAACAACAAGAGGGGGCTAAGTGTAGCCTTTAGTGTTAGCTGTTTCAATCCCTTATAGGTAAGCTAACAACTGAGCTAGCGAAAGCCCTTAAAGCCAGAGACAACACATGTTTCAATCCCTTATAGGTAAGCTAACAACTGAGCTCGTGCGTAAAGCCAAGGAGAAGAAACCAACGTTTCAATCCCTTATAGGTAAGCTAACAACGAGTAGATGTGCATTGTGAGCCGCCGGCCCTTGCACTGTTTCAATCCCTTATAGGTAAGCTAACAACCGGCGTGGCTCGATGGCCCTGGCGGCGAGAGTATGAAGTTTCAATCCCTTATAGGTAAGCTAACAACCATAAATGGGAAGATGAGGAATGGGTTAAAAGTTATCTGTTTCAATCCCTTATAGGTAAGCTAACAACTTCGAGGGACTGAGCTTCTTCTTTTTTCTGTTTAATGTTTCAATCCCTTATAGGTAAGCTAACAACATGACGTTTTTTTGACATTCCCCTCAAGTCCACCATTTGTTTCAATCCCTTATAGGTAAGCTAACAACGAAGCTCAAGGATGGCTGGGGATTTGACCCAACTATGTTTCAATCCCTTATAGGTAAGCTAACAACTTTCTTATGGGGGAGCTGGAGAAAAGGGATCCTAAATGTTTCAATCCCTTATAGGTAAGCTAACAACCCATTTTTCCCGCATAAAATCAACATCTACAGCTCCCCAAAGCCATCTCAAAAATTCCACCTTTCTCAGCAGACCGCTTACTAAGCGACATCCCTTGTCGTCGATCTCCAGGGATTTTTACCTTACTGTACATCGACGACAATTTCATATGATTAAATTCTGGCCTCCTTTTCGCAAGCCCATGATCTCCCGCTCAGAATATCGGGTCGTCCTCAGTGTATAAATAATAACCGAATCTTCTTCCGGCACTATAATCCTGTCCAGCTCCATCTTCAGCTTTGCCAGATTGCTTTCCGAAATCTCTCCCTCAAAGACAGAATTCTGCACCCAGTTCAGGTACTTTCTGCACCGCTTCAGTGCTTTGGCTACCCGCTTTTCCCCCATATCATAGACTAAGATCACAAACATAAGTATACCTCATCTTCCGAATTTTCTCTCCCCTAAATTTATGCCTATCCCTTTCAAAAGTCGCTGCATACCGTCTATTCGATAGTGTGCTCTCAACTCTTCACCACTGGCTGACAAAAGGCTCGTAGTCTTTCTCACCCATGAGATGCTTTTCCAGCTTGTACAGCTCAAGACGAAGCAAGCGCCGATAAGACACCGGAGTGCCTATATCCCGGTGGTTGATGGTGGTTTTCAAACGGTTTTCCAGCTCCTCAACGAAAACCCTCCGTCCGTTCTCCTTCAGCATTAAGCCCCCGGACTCCTTTTTAAAATCGCTCTTTTTGATCATCTTTTTCCCGATCAGAGTAAAAATCACCCGATCCACCAAAATCGGTTTAAAGATTTCCGCCACATCCAAATTCAAACTAAACCGGCGAAAATTAGTGGTATGAAGATAGCCGATGCGCGGATCCAGATGAGTTTTATAAATTTCACTCAACACTGTGGAGTATACAATGGAATTGCCAAAACTGATCAAGGTATTCATTGCATTTTTAGGAGGCCGCTTTGAGCGCCCCTCGAACACAAATTCCGGGTGGCCATGAATCGCGTCAAAGGCCTTATAATAATGTTCCCTGATATTCCCTTCAAAAGCCATCAGCTCAGGAATCGTGCCGGCAGCTCCTATACCTTCACTCAGCTTTTCTATCTCCGTTAACCGGGGCCCCACTTCCTTGCCCCGATTGGCATAGTATTTAAGAACCTGCCTGATATTTAAAAAAGCACCGTTCACAAATTGCCGCGCCAGCAACAGCCTTCTTTCCTCATTCAGGTAAGCTTCAGCCTGCTTCAATATCATATACCCTGAGTTATAGTGTTCCCGGGGATAAAAGGTACCGCTGTAATAACCATAGTTATTAAAGTAATGAATGATAATCTCCTTTTGCGTGCAGAACTCCAGGAATCGTTTATTAATATCCACCTCCCCAAAGACCATCAACTCGGAGGTATCTTCCACAGGGATATATTTTTGATCCCCCTCCTCATTGACGAAGAAAATCGTATCATCCTTCCGCCGGAGCTGACCATTGGAGAAGATATATAAGGTTTTTTTCACAAATCCACCTCCATTTTCGCAAAACCAAGTGCTGTTAACTCAACCCTTGGCAGCACTATGCACACGCACTAAGCCCAGCAAAATTCCTTATAGGCACAATTTCTGCAGAAATGAATCTTTTGGGGCTGGGGAGGCCTTTCCAGAAGGGCGATCCCTCTGATCTTTTCCATGGTCTCCAGCAGTTCCTTCTCCATGTCTTCTGTGAGAGCCACCTCTTCTTTCTTGCGCTCTTTGGGAAAAAACAGTTCCCCTTTGGCTTCGATGCCCCGCTCTTTCAGCTCCAAAAGATAAAATCCCAATTGCATACGGGCGCTTTTGGCGTATTTGGAGCTTTTCTTGACTTCTCCAATGACCAAGCCCTCTTTATCCTGACGCACGATATCCAGTCGGATATTGCCCAAGGAGATCTCCTTGTTTTTATCCCTGGCATAACTCATCTCATGGATGAACCGTCCCAAATCCAGATTAGAATCATCCTCATCCGGATTGACCTGGCGGAGCATCAGCCAGACCTCCCTGGGGCAGCAATAATAATACCAGATATGGGTCCCGGTAAGATTAAACTCCGGATGCTCCATAAACCCTCTCCCTCCCCACTGCTTAAATTATAGCGTCAAACCCTTCCACAGCCCGTTTGGCCAGGCCTGCCACCGGATCATAATCATTCCCGCTCCACAAGCAGGGTATCCTGTTCTTTAGATAGAGTTCTTTGCCCACCAAGGAAAAAGCCAGCTTAGCCGGAACATTGACCACATAATGATTCAGCAGGATCATAAACTCTTTTCTGCCCTTGAAGGACAGACGGGAATAATAATCCCTGTCTTCGTAACAAGCGTAAATATCTTCCGCCCCATAAAGTCCCAACCGCTCCTGCAGCTCTACAAACCGCTGAGGAAAATAGGCTTGATCCTCTTCTTCGGTCTGCCAGGGAACAAACACCGGCAATTTAAAGTAATCTTCCCCAAAGGGTTTGAACTGTTGTCCCAGCAAGGGCCAATTCCCTTCATAAGCATCAATAATCGCCTGCTTGCCCGCCTCGTAAGAGTTGCGGGCGAACATCCTCCTATAATACTCCTTGATCAGCTCCAACAGCTCCGACTCCAGCCATACATCCTGCTTCTGCAAAAGTTTATCGGTAAGCTTCTGCAGTTCAGAGGGGTAAATGAAGCCGCGGGTATTTTTCTCTCCTCCCCTTAAAAAGGTCATTAGAGTCAAAATCCCCCGCCTCCCGGAACCATTGCGGTTGACCCGTCCTGCTGCCTGAATAAGGGAAGGAAGGATAGGCAAGGCCCGCATGATATGATCAAAGCTGAGATCAACCCCCGCTTCGATAATCTGTGTGGAGACCACATACTGGCCTTCCCGCTTATTCTCCGCCTGAAAGTGCCTGATTTTCTCGATTTCCACCCGTTTATGGAGAGGAATCATCATGCCGTGCAACAGCTTCAGTTGAGACGGCTCTACCCTGGCGGCCAATTGTTTATAGACCAGATAGGCATCGGCAATGGTGTTGAGAATGGCTGCCTGAGATAAGCCCCTTTCATCCGCTGCCAAGAGCTCGCTTCGCTTCAGCAGGTAGTCGGCCACTCCCTGTTCATCCATCTCTCTTTTCTGCTCCACCTGATAACGTTCAATTTGCTGTACAGGGTTTACAGCCAGGCAACCCGGCTGTTCCGACAAACCGTAATCAAAAGGAGGCATGGTGGCGGACAAAAAGAAAATGCGCAGATTATATAATTGGGCGACAGACTCCAAACCGCACAAAAAAACATTCCAGCTTTCAGGAGCAAAGATCTGGGGTTCATCAATAATCACCACGCTGTTGTGGAGATAAGCCCGCCGCAGAGTATCCTGAGCCTTGCCCGGGAACAGGGCTTTGGACCACTGCTGAAAGCTGGTGCAAATCACGGGATTGGCCCAGGCCTCCATCATCAGTTGACCGGAATGAAACTGTCCTTCCTCTTCCCGGTCTTCATCTTTCTGCTTTTCTTCCAGCACGGCCAAGGAGTGATGCTCCAGGACAGAGGCACCCATAGCCTTTTCCATCACACCGCTGGTCTGCTCCAGGATGGACAGGTAAGGCGCTACATAAATGATTTTTTCATAGCCTTGTTCTCTTCCCAGCCAGGCGGCGATTTTCAGAGCCGTGATGGTCTTGCCGTAGCCGGTGGGCATCTCCAGGGTATAGATTCTGCGCCGGGGATCCCTTGCCAGCTGATTAAGAATCTGCCTTTGCGCCTGGCCGCGGATGTCTGCCATGACCTGCTCCCCATTATTCCGGCAGAATTCATCCAGCGCCCGGTCATGCCGGATGTGATCCTCCTGGCTAAATCCGACCCTTTCCATAGGGGCAACGTGAAACCGATCTCCGGCAATCAGGGCTGTGGTTAATTCCCGCCAAAAAGTCAATTGAGCCATTGCCTTGCCGTAATCGGGGGAATATCCCAAATCCAAACCATCCGATGCCTCTTGGAGCACATCATAAAGCCGGTCGATCCATTGGTCCAAAGCCTCAGCCGTTATGGGGACCTGGCGAAGCTCAGGATAGACTTGCTCTATGAACCTGGTGATACCGGGCAAATCCATCTCTTCCCAAGCCCCTGCTCCTATCCGATGCTTCTCATCAAGATGCTTCAACGCCCCATGGTGATCGGCTATATCCCGGGTCAGCCATAGCCAAAAAACGGCATATGAGGACCACTTACTTTCCTGTTGCAGCAGGTGAAAACCCAAATACGAAAAAAGGAAGGCACCTTCCGGAGCATGGTTCGGCCCCCCCTTGTTCTGTCCCCGGATGTAACTCTGCCACTTTCTATGGGCCTTGGCCATATCATGGCAAACCCCGGCCAATCCGGCCAAGCGGATGAATATACGGTCATGGCAGTAGGGGCAGCATTCGCTTTTCAGCCGTTGTTCCACTGCCTCCTTAACCCCGAGCAAATGGTCCTTCAACAGATGTGTTCTGCCCTGCTCATCGGGCCGGGCAATACATTGAGCAAAGGGAATCAAACGGGACATCTTCAAGCCTCCTTGAACTGAGCAGGTCTATCATCCTGCTCCCGAATCTTTCACCGCCGTATGGTATCACAGGGATTATATAAAAAGCCCTCTCTATTCTTAGGCATTTCGACCACAAATTGTAAAATCCTTTAATATTTTCATCTTTCAATATCTTCTTTTGAGGATATTCTTTTGAGGCGAATCCCAAAAGCTATCGGCATTATTTAATGTTAAACCGAGCCTTGCCGGGTTAGGGCTTCTCTCCAAATAGGAAAAAGCACCCGCAAACGAGTGCTCGTATGTAAATACTTTATTCTGTAACAGAAAAGGCTTGCAGGGCGGTCGGCATTTCCTCCGAAGGAGGTGATGCCATAGAAGTATACGAGGCTTTAGCACTAATGACCTCTTTTGGAACATTAGTCGCCTTATTACTTACCTCCGATAAACGGAAATAGACCGCTCATCCTGCAAAAGTGATGCGGTCTATCCGTGTTAACTTAAAGCCGTCCGCCCTTTAAGCGGCTGTTGGCAAGGAGCCATGTTAGCGCATGGCTCCTCTTTGATTTTGTTATACCACATCTTGAAGGAGAATATGACTATTTATAGTTTTGGTCAGTTTATTTTATATTGTCAGATTTATACCGATGTTTCGCCTCCATCCCCGGGCAAAGCCGACCGCGGAGCTGCCATCTGGGTATGTATTACATTGCTAATTTTGATTCTAAAATTTCTATTCTCTTACGAAGTTCGTTCAACTCAGTTTTATCATCCCTTAATTCCTGAATGGCTCTCCATGTCATATCCACCTTTTTACTAATCGCCTGAGTTTCAGATTTTAAAGAACCTATTTCGGGTTTTAAAGAGCCTATCTCAGATTTTAAAGAACTTATCTCAGCTTTTAAGCCTCTATCCATTGCCGTTAATCTGTCTAAAATCAAATCTAATTTATCATCCACGCCTTATCCCTCCTAATTTTTATGTTACCATAAGGATATATGTAATACAATGCCAGGAGCTGCAGCCAGCGAAATGTATTACATATATTCTTTAAACTCTGTTCACAGGCCTTAAGGGAATTATCAAGGGTCTTGTCAAGATAACGAACATCAAACAAAGCCCTACCAAGTTCATATTTCAATTCCTTATAGGTAAGCTAACAACCTGGGTGTCCTCCGTGTCGTCGCCTGGATGTATCTGTTGTTTCAATTCCTTATAGGTAAACTAACAACGGCGAAATCATGACTCAGCTTTCTTCGGAAATTCTGTTTCAATTCCTCATAGGTAAGCTAACAACGCTGGCCTACGATCTTCATGTTGATTGGTATGACTAGTTTCAATTCCTCATAGGTAAGCTAACAACTACGCGCCGGCAGCTCCGTCTCATGAGATACATCAGTTTCAATTCCTTATAGGTAAGCTAACAACGTTTTCCCTGAACAAACCATTCTGCTGGCACATGAGGTTTCAATTCCTTATAGGTAAGCTAACAACGCGGTTGATAAGGACGGAGAGCTCCTCACCTTGGAAGTTTCAATTCCTTATAGGTAAGCTAACAACCTGGATAATACGTCGTTTAAGCGGCTGGATATCTGTTTCAATTCCTTATAGGTAAGCTAACAACAGAGTTGCTCTACTGCGAGAGATATCCTCTGTGGTGTTTCAATTCCTTATAGGTAAGCTAACAACATGGATGGATAGTCAAGCCGTCTTTTCTGACTGGGTTTCAATTCCTTATAGGTAAGCTAACAACAGAAAATACGGGAGAAATAATCCGCGTGCTCAAAAGGTTTCAATTCCTTATAGGTAAGCTAACAACGTTAAACCAAGTGTTAATGTCATCCATCGTCCACGGTTTCAATTCCTTATAGGTAAGCTAACAACTTAGCAGGCTGCGGGTTTGTTCGCTGGGTTTGCCGTGTTTCAATTCCTTATAGGTAAGCTAACAACGATGGAATCCCGGTCATTGGTATCGATCCATCACCGTTTCAATTCCTTATAGGTAAGCTAACAACTTTGAAGTATTGGCCGGAAGTCCGGAGCTTGCTTAAGTTTCAATTCCTTATAGGTAAGCTAACAACTTTCATGGTTGCCGGGTCCAAAACATTAATCAAAAGTTTCAATTCCTTATAGGTAAGCTAACAACGTTAGTCATCGACGCACTCAGAGAGCAAGACGACACCAGTTTCAATTCCTTATAGGTAAGCTAACAACCTTATGCCGCGCTTGCCCAATATGAAGCGTTGAGGCGTTTCAATTCCTTATAGGTAAGCTAACAACTCGAAGTTGAGGGTGAGGTGGCAGTTTTAAAATGGTTTCAATTCCTTATAGGTAAGCTAACAACACTGGCTGCAGTATGTGCGGCTTTGGCATTCATTTAGAGGTTTCAATTCCTTATAGGTAAGCTAACAACTAAGCCAGTACAACAGTTAGAGATGTTCTAGCAGGAGTTTCAATTCCTTATAGGTAAGCTAACAACGACTAACCTTACTTGGCCTTTCGCTCTGAAACCTTTGTTTCAATTCCTTATAGGTAAGCTAACAACCGCGGCCAAGGCAAGAAGCGCAGCCAGGGTCATCCGGGGTTTCAATTCCTTATAGGTAAGCTAACAACCTGGCAAATATCCACGCACAGGTCGATGAGCTTGTTGTTTCAATTCCTTATAGGTAAGCTAACAACTTTCACCCTGGGGCGGTATGCATGGGAGATGAGGGGGTTTCAATTCCTTATAGGTAAGCTAACAACAGAATGGCTATGCCGGCATTCTGGTGGCCCAACAGGCGTTTCAATTCCTTATAGGTAAGCTAACAACCCATTTCGCCCGCATTAAATAGGCCATTACAGCCATTGACCAAGATTAACCAAATCAGCCATTTTCTCTTTAGTCCGCTTACCAAGCCCCATTCTTTGTCGTCGATCCCCGGGGATTTTTACCTTACTGCACATCGACGACAACTTCAATGTAACGCTTATGCTCTTTCTTGTCTTATAATTAAACGTTTCTCTGCGAGGCTTTCCTCTGTCCTCTTTCGATACTGTCCCTAACAATTCTAATCAGGTATTCAGGCTGTGCTCTATCTCCTAGATCCGAAAAGTAGGCTGATGCTGCCACTAATGACGTTCTTACATAAGCGCTATGTTTTTGAAATAATGTTCTATCTACGCTGAATCCCCTGCTCTCTGCAAATTGACAGCAAAAGGTCACTACAGTTCTTGTATTCCCTTCTCGAAAGCAATGTATCTTCCAGAGCTCCGCCATATACTTTGAAAATTTCACAGCCTTTTCATCAAGGCTGAATTTATCCCATGCAGTATCCCTCATTGTATCAAGGACCTTTTTGGCCGTTGGTTCAATTTCGTCAACGGGTGAATATTCAATTGAAATACCACCTAAAGCCGGTTCAGGTTTTTCAATGTCGATAGTCCTAGGGACACCCGCCCATTCATATATGTCCTGGAAAACCCATTTGTGAAATTCACAAAAATGCTGGAAATCATAGTTTCCTGGCAGGGGAGCTTCAGTAATTTGCTTTAGCCTAATACTTGTATATTCTGCTTCCATTTCCGCTAGATCGGCTTCATCTCTTACATCATGCCGATTTATCAGGACATCCGTATTCGAATATACGTAAGGGTCACACATCTTGCTTTTTCCCTTTCATCTTATACTTTTGGTCCAAATGTTTCAAAATGTCCTGATCCGTAATTTCTCCCCTTTTCTCTTTTTCCACAAGCTCCAAAAACTCTTCAGAGGGTTCGAGTCCATCCACTTTAATAATTCCTAATGCGTAATCCCATGCATCTGATTTAGTCACGTTTGCACGCCCTTTCCTAGGATTTTACTTATTAATAGTATACCAGTATCTCCTGCAATACTTCCACGCTAAATTCAATTTAGTTGAAGTCAAGTAAACGTGGGCAAAGCGTTTCTTTCCTGTCGTTGTAATTAGGGCTTGCTGAATAGGTCGCAAAATTTCAACTCATTGGTAAACTAACAACCCCACTCCAGAAATTTTATAATACAAAAAGAAAAGCCGGCCGCGGAGATGCGGACCGGGTATGTATTACATTGCTAATTTTGATTCTAAAATTTCTATTCTCTTGCGGAGTTCGTTCAACTCAGTTTTATCATCCCTTAATTCCTGAACGGCTCTCCATGTTAATCCTTGCATAACGGAAATTCCATCAATCTTACTAAGTTTTTTATATGTTTCTCGATGATCAGCTTTTAACGCCTTAATCTCAGATTCAATACGATCGAGACTATCCAACCTTTGTAAAATAATATCTAACTTGTCCATGCCTTATCCCTCCTGAATTTTATGTTACCATAACGACATTTGTGATACAATCCCAGGAGCTGCAGCCGGCGAAATGTATTACATATATTTTTTTACATTACACTAAGCTACGGTGACATTATTTTTGTAATTTTTGCGTTCCAGTTTCCTTATAGGTAAACTAACAACTGGGAATGAAAAATTAGTTGAAAAATACTGCCATATAGTTTCAATTCCTCATAGGTAATCTAACAACATGCAGCCTTCCGGGAAATGGACCTGGAGACATCCAGGGAAGTTTCAATTCCTCATAGTTAAGCTAACAACGGGTGTCCTCCGTGTCGTCGCCTGGATGTATCTGTTGTTTCAATTCCTCATAGGTAAGCTAACAACTTAAGGTATTGATTCAGTGCGGCGGTGGATACCCCGTTTCAATCCCTCATAGGTAAGCTAACAACCCGGGGTGCAGAATAGAAAACCAGGAAATAAATAGTTTCAATCCCTCATAGGTAACCTAACAACCGGCGTAAAAAAATAGCACCACACAAGGTATGCAAAAAATGGTTTCAATCCCTCATAGGTAAGCTAACAACCGAATTTCACATTACTGAGTCCGGCAACGATTTTGAGTTTCAATCCCTCATAGGTAAGCTAACAACCTCGAAGGTGCCGGCCATGACTGAGATATCCTTCGGTTTCAATCCCTCATAGGTAAGCTAACAACTATGACCGCACCTGGCTACTTGCTCTGACCTCGGGGTTTCAATCCCTCATAGGTAAGCTAACAACTGGATAGCCTCCTGCCATGTCACCGGCTCATGGACGTTTCAATCCCTCATAGGTAAGCTAACAACACGGCGGTTCTTATTGGTAAAGGCTTTTTCCAGAGCCTGTTTCAATCCCTCATAGGTAAGCTAACAACTTTACCCATTGCATCCTGCCTCCTTGCCCAGATATTTCTGTTTCAATCCCTCATAGGTAAGCTAACAACCTCGCTTGGCTTTTTTCATGAATCCGGCTTCCCAGGCTTGTTTCAATCCCTCATAGGTAAGCTAACAACCGATCCTTTTATGGTGGATGGAGTACACATACATCGTTTCAATCCCTCATAGGTAAGCTAACAACGGAGGATAAAAATGATTTTGAATGTATGCCTTAAAAACGTTTCAATCCCTCATAGGTAAGCTAACAACTTGGTGATAGACCAGTATCCTGATAATCAGCCAGACGGTGTTTCAATCCCTCATAGGTAAGCTAACAACTACAAAAACCACTTGCATGTGGCCAACTCAAACTTGTTTCAATCCCTCATAGGTAAGCTAACAACGGAATTCCCCAAGCATGCCGTCCCGAAGGACACTTAGTTTCAATCCCTCATAGGTAAGCTAACAACAAAGACATACGGATTGCTCCTGGACCCTTTGAGGCAGTTTCAATCCCTCATAGGTAAGCTAACAACTGCCGTTAAACCCTCCGGCTCCGATGTCCCATGATAGTTTCAATCCCTCATAGGTAAGCTAACAACAAAAAAGTTAGCCGTAGGTCGTGAAGAATCGTCACAGGTTTCAATCCCTCATAGGTAAGCTAACAACAGGTACGAACTGAACAATTCTGGACTTTATCAAATGGGTTTCAATCCCTCATAGGTAAGCTAACAACCCATTTTACCCGCATAAAATCAGCATTTATGGCTTAACAAGTTCAGCCCAGAGAATCCGCGTTTTCCCCCACAAGCTGCTTGTTAAGCCATAGTCCTTGTCGTCGGTCTTCCGGCATTTTTACCTTACTGCACACCGACGACAATTTCATATAGCAAAATAATCTCCGCCCATTAAGCCAAGGCCATTAAACAAGACATACCAAATCCTCTCCGAACTGCGCCACTCTGAGATCCAAAGGCGAATCCGGGCCATCGCTTTTAGGGATAAACGCAATAGGCTTCCCGTCTTTCTCATAAAGGAAATCCACTGATTTCTCAAAGGTCCGCTGCCCTTTATACTCATACAAATACCCACCTGCCCGGCAATAGTAGCGATCCGCCTTGAGAACGATCTCCCGGATAAGAGCCGTAGGTACAACTGTCCTCATCTCAATTTCCTTTCCCTCCGCCACAGGATAGGATACTTCCGGGTAGACCCTATAGAGTATCGGCTTAGTCAGGGCATAGGCAGTACCTAAATAAGTAGTATACACCGCCCTTTCCCCAGTGAGAAAATCCAGCAACTGCTCCGTATACTCTTCCCCGGTGTAATAAATGCGATAGCCGGGATTGACTAACAATTCAATAGTAGTGGGACGGTTAAAGGTGCTTCCCGGATCTTTCCCCAGCATGGACATCTGCTGAGCTACGGTTCGCACCGGACGCAGCAGCTCAATACCCACCCGGTCGGTGGTCACAAAATCCTCAATCCCCAGAATCGCCCCCACCAGCCCTTTAGCCGCTGTAGGTGTAATAAAGGGATAGGTCAGCTGGGTTGCCGTGGTGTCGGGGCGGCGGAAATGACCTACAGTGCCCAGGACATCAAATGCCAATCCTTTCATAACCTTCTCCTCTTAGTATAGTATTGTTTTTCATAACCGCAGCTTACCATAAAGGCTGCAGCCAGGGGGCGATATCTCCGCTGATGGTCACTCCCGGATGAGCCCAAATCCGGCATTGGGCTATCTTATCCTGCTTCTCTGCGACAGCTGCTAAAAGCCGGGTCAAATCGAAGGCAATATCCTGGAGAGATGAAGGCAGCTTTCCAGCAGCTTTCCAGGCCGTGGTATCGGGAGACATGGTGATCAGATCTTCCAAATAACCGATCCGATAAAAGGGATCGCTATATTCAATATGGATCAATATCAGGGGCTGCTGCTGTCCTCTTCCCCGGGCCTGGCGGTGCTGGGTGCCCTGCCACAGTGCCCGGAGCAACAGTTCCTGATCCTCAGCAGTCATTCCCGAGTGCTCTGCCGCCTTGGCGTTGATCACCGCCGGCATGGCAAACACGGCAAAGGGCACCGTATAGCTGGTCCAGATAGTTCCCTGAGTCTTTCCCTCTCCGTCAGCGGTGGAATCCATACTGGGCATGACCACCGTTCCTTGCACATATTGGGTATCCACAGGATGAAGGGAGTGGGCCCACCCGAATTGAACCGGTCCGGTAAGGTTGAACTTAGGCTTCACCGAGTAGACGATGCCGAAGGTGCGCACATCAAAGCAATGTTCAATCAGGACACTCTTCATGTCTTCCTTGGCCTTTTTCTCTTTGCCCACGCTTTTGGCAATTCCTTCCGCCAAACTGCCCCGGCCAAGCAGCTTCCCTTTGTCATTCACCTTTTCCTGAACAAAGATGTGGTTTTTCTGGTCCTTACCGCCGTCCTGCTCCAGAGCAATCACAAAATCCCGCACATCTCTTTTAATGCTCACATCGCTTAAAGAGATACGCCCGTCCTCTTCGGGAAACAACCGCCTGGCGTCACTGTCATTCAAAGGATCCCGGTTGGGTATCCCATCCTTCACCGATTTGACAAACAAAATCTCGCCGCTATTCATTATCCCTGCCTCCATCCTCTTCCTTAACTTCAGGATCACTTTCAGTTCCACCATCGTTGTTCTTATCCGATTTATAGAGCAAATAGCCCGACCAAAAAGCGGTCATAAATGTATCCTTTTCCGGAATCAACTCCTGCTCCTTTTCCAAAAACTCCAGCAGAGTTTGAGCCAGCATAGGCCGGAAATTGCTCCCCAGCTTCATGGACCATTGCTGGGCCAGCTCTTCGCAGCGCAGCAAGCCATTCTTCCAGATCATTGCCGGCGTCAATTTGCTGCCGAATTTCATCACCCGCTGTTTGAGAAAATCCTTACCCGTCTTTTGGTAATACGAGTTGGAAAACTGCTTCAGCAATAAACCGGCAGCAAAGCCCAATTGCTCTGCCTTGGCCAGATGACTCAGCTCCAGCTTCCCCTGGGCATACAACGCTTTAAATTCATCCCAATCCGCCAAAGTTCTCACTCCCCCTTGCTTGTGCAAAATCTTCTCTTCATATTCCTTTAAAAAATACAGAAAGCTATAATGGAACACCAGCTCCTGGAGCATTTGCCCCCGGTCTTCCTTATTGGCCAATTCATTGAGCTTTCGGGCAGTAGCCATGTGCAGCCGCTCCCATCTGAGGGGCTCCTTGTGAAAAACACTCCGCAGACTCTCCCACACATAGCCTGGACCATACACATTGGCCAGCAGGGCCGGAAGATTCTGGGTGCGATAGACAGGTTGTTCCCTCACTCCGAAGGCCTCCTGAATTTTGCCTGTTTCTCGCGCGCTTAACCGATACAGTATTTTTTCCACCTGGCCGGCTACACTGGGGATCACATCCTCGATCATAGCCCGGATGTGCATATTGCCACGGGACAAATCACCAGAATAATAGAGGATGGTCAAGCGATGCTCATCTCCCATTTCCGGAACGATCCTGTCGATGCCCGCCAGCACTTTTAGCTGCAGATCGCCGTCACTTTGTTTCTCGTCGCGCTTTTTCAGCAGCTTTTGATACTTGACAAAAAGCTGCCGGGAGTCGCCGTCTGTCAGAGGCAGAACCATGGGAATACCGTAAATGGATTCAAAGCTTTCCACGCTCATCATCTTCTTCGCTTCCACACTGGTAATAGGCGCAAACATCTCCTTAAGAACAGCACTGGAAATGGGCACCTGAATTTCCTTGAGGAATTGTACTCCGTATAAATAGGCGGCGTAGCTTTCCTCATCCACTTTAATACCTTTAGTCCATTCATCGTCATTCCAGTAGATGGAGCGTGGGGATTCCCAGGTAGGGGACAGCCAAAGCCAGGATTTGTTGTAGATGGAGACCACCTCATCCGTTTTGCGATTGGTGAAGGTGGATAGGGCATTCTTCTCTTTGCCCAACTCAGCAGCCTCGTAAAACTTGGCCCGGCCAATTCTTTTCAGGACCTCTTCCCCGTCTAAATGGAGGTGAGCTCCTGGAGTCAGCGGGCTTTCAGCGATCCACATGGACAGCTCATTCTCTCTCTTTTCCTGATATTTATGAAACATCGGCAGCTCTTGGTCGAAGATCATCATGACTCCCAGCTGCTTGTCCTCAGTGATCAGTTCGGCCCCCCGAGCAGCTAATAATTCAGCAATCCGGTCGGCTAAAGCAGCTCTCTCTGCCTCTGTTCTATCCCGATAGCCTAGAGTTTTGCCCAGGCGGGGAAGAAGAAACTCTTTTTTAAAGGCCTCTTCATCCTTCATGGCTTTAATATGAGGGTCGTACACCAGATAACACGGGAGCGGATAAATGCCTTGGGCATGGAGGGGGTTGCCCCCATTGGGATAGAAAATGGGAAAGGCCACATTTCTTACGGGATTGACTTGGAAGGTTTCTTTCTTTTCCTTGGTCTCCCTGTCCCCTACCTCCATCGGCTGAAAGCCGATGTCCTTCTCCGTGATCTCAAGCAGGAAGACATGGCGGAAAAAATTTTTGCAGTTTTCACTGCTTACATCGGTCAACAGCCGGATTTTGTCCCGGCAGGGCATGTCGCTGTCTTTGATCGGACGGCCGATGCGGATGATGGCTTCGGCTAGCATTGGATCACCTTCTTACAGTTTTTCTTCAACCGTTCTAATATTTGAACCATCTACTGAGAAATACAGAAAACAAGGACAGGTTTTTACCTATCCTTGTTTTCATTCGACTAAATAATACCAATTCCTGCATATACTTCTGTTTATTTTCGCTAAAAAATTAAGTTCTCTTTTCACCCAAGAGCTGATTTATCTGTTGCACTAGCTCGGGAAGGCTTTCCCCGATAGTACCCCATAAAACCCCCAAGTTGACATTTTCATAATCATGAACAATTTTATTGCGCATACCTCGAATACTTTTCCAAGCAATCTCAGGATTTAATTCTTGTGTCTCGGCGCTGATGTCTTTTGCCAGCTCCCCGATTTGTCCGATGCAAAAGGCACAAGCAGCTATTGTTTTACGATCACCCACAAACTGTTTATAGTCCATATTATCGACATACCCGATTATCTCCTGGGCATAATTTATAATCTTATGAAGAATGATTCTATCTTTATCGGTCATAGAGCAAAACTCCCTGCTGCCTAATCTCGTGGTCGATGGGTGAACCAGGCCTTATTTCGGAAATTTCAAAGAGATCTACTTTGCGCCCTAGCGTCTGAGTAATGTCCTCCAGTACCCCATAAAATTTGATATTTAACAATTCTCCCCGGCTATCAATTACAATATCCACATCACTGCTGTCGGTAGCCTTATTTTGAGCGAAAGAACCGAAGAGTATCGCCTGGTAAATAGGGGCAGCCTCAAATATAGGGAAAAGCTTATCTTTTATCTCCGCTACGTCCATTGACATCGTGATCATCCTCCGTTATGAAACTATCACTATCGACCTTAATATCCATTGTATGGAAACAGTATATCATAGCCTGCTTTTATTCTCCATATTTAATCCCTTAATATAGAATTTCCCGGCAATGGTGTCACACCTGACACCATTGCCGGGAAAAATTTATCTGTGATGCTGATTATCAACTCGGTAGATGCTTGTCAAGGGGCGGCGTCAGCCGAGACGAAGTCCTTGCCCTTGATTGGCTAACATGGCCAAGACCCTTATACCTCAGAACAGTTTAAAGACCGTTCTTCTGCCACCCGGCGGGGGCGGGGTTTCAGGGGCTGGCCCCTGAGAGAGCAGCTTGGAGTATTTACCTGAGATGAAAAAAGAAGCAATCTTGCGATTCTGAGAGAATCCCTAACTCTGGAGTGTCCGTTTTATCGAGAAAAGGTCACTTATAGGTAAGCTAATAACGATAATTTGGGTTTTCTGAGCGCAAGATCACTGTTGAGCGTTTCAATCCCTCATAGGTAAGCTAACAACTGGAGAGGTGTTATAATTTATCGGGGAACCCGTAAATGGTTTCAATTCCTCATAGGTAAGCTAACAACTCTTCTTCGCCATCTGCTTAGCCAGGCGCATAGAAGGTTTCAATTCCTCATAGGTAAGCTAACAACCTATCGATAGCGCATCAGGATCTTAGGGCCGAACTAGAGTTTCAATTCCTCATAGGTAAGCTAACAACCAAATTAAATTGTTATCCCTGAAGCTTCAAAACTTGTTTCAATTCCTCATAGGTAAGCTAACAACTCGAATTGCCGCAAAAACATCTGCATCAAAAATATGTTTCAATTCCTCATAGGTAAGCTAACAACGCAACCCTTCCTCCTTGAGCCATGGCAAAAATTTAGTTTCAATTCCTCATAGGTAAGCTAACAACAAGCTGCACACCTAAAGCCTTTTGCAGCTCATCCTGGTTTCAATTCCTCATAGGTAAGCTAACAACCAGGCCTCTTAAATAGTGATATTATTATATATGGAAGTTTCAATTCCTCATAGGTAAGCTAACAACATATAGTGGCTATTATCGGCAATGCAACAAATGTCTCGGGTTTCAATTCCTCATAGGTAAGCTAACAACCGGTGGCACATAATGGCTTTGCGCCCGGGCAGATTTGTTTCAATTCCTCATAGGTAAGCTAACAACGATGGCGGCCATTTCAGCCAGAACATTACCGGGCGGGAGTTTCAATTCCTCATAGGTAAGCTAACAACTACCCACCTTCTTGGGGGCCTGTTTGCCATTCTTTTCTTGTTTCAATTCCTCATAGGTAAGCTAACAACGAAGTCGAGAAAAACACGCCGGTTGACACGAAGGAGCTTGTTTCAATTCCTCATAGGTAAGCTAACAACTGTGATAGGTTTTAGTGATGCTTATAGTTTGTTCTTGTTTCAATTCCTCATAGGTAAGCTAACAACGTGATGAAAAACGATCCCTCACACTTGAAGAGCAGGTTTCAATTCCTCATAGGTAAGCTAACAACTTAATAGGCCTGATGTATTGTCCTCAACAGGCTTATGTTTCAATTCCTCATAGGTAAGCTAACAACAATCTTACCACCGTAGACAGGAGTCCAACCAGATAGAAGTTTCAATTCCTCATAGGTAAGCTAACAACGTCAACATATGCCTCTGAGTCTTTGCCGTCCGCAATATGTTTCAATTCCTCATAGGTAAGCTAACAACTTCCTATGAGCAATATCATATTATCACGGATATTGCGTGTTTCAATTCCTCATAGGTAAGCTAACAACCGGTAATAAAGCAAGAACGTTAACCGCGAGGCACGATTGTTTCAATTCCTCATAGGTAAGCTAACAACAGTAGTGTATTGGGTAGTTGGACGGTATTGCAATATAGGTTTCAATTCCTCATAGGTAAGCTAACAACAAAGGCAGGGATTTTTTTACCTTGCCTAGATTATAGTTTCAATTCCTCATAGGTAAGCTAACAACGGAGCGTGAGGGCCACAACGACAACAAAGGTCACTGGGTTTCAATTCCTCATAGGTAAGCTAACAACAGCTAATCCACATCCCCACAGGCAGGCCGGTCATGGTGAGTTTCAATTCCTCATAGGTAAGCTAACAACCTTATGGACCACAGGGCCAGGGCAAGGCTGCGGTAGTTTCAATTCCTCATAGGTAAGCTAACAACGGGAAACGAACTCTATGAGTTTGTAGAAGGATTATCGCCAGTTTCAATTCCTCATAGGTAAGCTAACAACGCAACGTCAATCACCCTCAGTGTCTCTTTTCTGAAGTTTCAATTCCTCATAGGTAAGCTAACAACGTAACAAAATTTACCTTTAAAGATGACATGGACGTAGTTTCAATTCCTCATAGGTAAGCTAACAACTGATCTTACTCATGCGGGAGGTTTTGAGGAAATCGTGTTTCAATTCCTCATAGGTAAGCTAACAACTAGGTACAACGAAAAGGCTTACGATAGAATAGAAAGTTTCAATTCCTCATAGGTAAGCTAACAACACAGGTCAAAGGATTACATCGATAGGCTTTGCGATGTTTCAATTCCTCATAGGTAAGCTAACAACGAAAGTGAGGAAGGCTCAGTATGACAGAACGTGAGATGTTTCAATTCCTCATAGGTAAGCTAACAACATGCAGTCTTTTGAGTTATGAGGGCTTTGAGGATTGTGTGTTTCAATTCCTCATAGGTAAGCTAACAACTCCGTCACTATCATAGGGGATGGGGTGGGACTTGCGTTTCAATTCCTCATAGGTAAGCTAACAACCTCCTTATGTGTTATCTACCAGGAGTACGAGGATATAGTTTCAATTCCTCATAGGTAAGCTAACAACTCGCCATCCTAATCCTCCTTTTCTTCCTGCTTCTGTTTCAATTCCTCATAGGTAAGCTAACAACATTGAAAGGCTTGCTTTATCGTGTATCATGTACTTGTGTTTCAATTCCTCATAGGTAAGCTAACAACCAAAAAATTTGGAAAGCTTATGGACAAGGTCTCGAAGTTTCAATTCCTCATAGGTAAGCTAACAACTCGGGTCTTAGGGTTTTGGATTTTACCTCACGATGTTTCAATTCCTCATAGGTAAGCTAACAACCATGGAAATAGGCCGAAACATAGCGAAATATCGGAGTTTCAATTCCTCATAGGTAAGCTAACAACTTGCAAAATACGTCCCCGATTTGTGAGGATTAATCCTCGTTTCAATTCCTCATAGGTAAGCTAACAACATGTATTTGCCGTGGTCCTGGTTAGGTTGGTGAAGTTTCAATTCCTCATAGGTAAGCTAACAACTCCCGGTTGTCGAGAAAGATGGGCGCCGATACTCCGGTTTCAATTCCTCATAGGTAAGCTAACAACTGCCTGTTAGCTGCGCCAGTTCATCTATGCTCATGTGTTTCAATTCCTCATAGGTAAGCTAACAACAAGTATCTTAGGCGTTAGGAGGTACACACAATGGCGTTTCAATTCCTCATAGGTAAGCTAACAACACAATCAGGGCGCTCAGAAAGGTAAAAATAAAGCGGTTTCAATTCCTCATAGGTAAGCTAACAACTTAGCTAAACTCTACGGGGATGGTCGGCCATTGGAGTTTCAATTCCTCATAGGTAAGCTAACAACTGAGATAAAATACAAAGTTCCACCGATATCAAAAAGTTTCAATTCCTCATAGGTAAGCTAACAACTGCCCCCACACTGAATAGGCAAATAGCATATTGAGTTTCAATTCCTCATAGGTAAGCTAACAACGGGGAATTTAGAATCCTCATGATTGGCCATAAGAAGGTTTCAATTCCTCATAGGTAAGCTAACAACAAGACGTTCACGCGATGTCGCAGCGCCATAATCACAGGGTTTCAATTCCTCATAGGTAAGCTAACAACCAAGGAGAGGGGCTAAGGGAGTTCAAGAGCCGTCTGAAGTTTCAATTCCTCATAGGTAAGCTAACAACCCATTTCACCAGCATTAAATAAGCCATTACAGCCATTGACCAAAATTAACCAAATCAGCACTTCTCTTCTTAGCCCGCTTATTTAGCCATATTCTTTGTCGTCGATCCCCGGGCATTTTTACCTTACTGCACATCGACGACAAGAGCTACGATTAAAACTTAGCCTTTTATCCTCCCCCTAATCTAGTGGTAGGAGGAATAAACCGGCTAGTTTATCTAAAACGAAATCAGCCCTATCTCTCATGCTAATATTAGCACAGGAAGGGATTAGATCAAAATCGAAATTCTGGGATTGTTGAAAAAGTAAACTCTTTAATACCAAACTCCAGTATCACTTTGCCAGGAAAAGGTCTGTCCGAAATAGGTACGCGCGTACCTATTTCGGACAGACCCAACGGCGATGTTTACTATCCATTGATAATCTCCACACACCCGAACCCCTGGCTGTTCTTACTTCCTATTCCTCCATCGACGGCCAACTGAAGCAGCTCTTTCGGCCCCGATAAAAGCAGCTTACCGGCATACCCTTTAATTACTGTGTTTTTATAATTGACGATCCTCATCCTTTGTATTCCCAGCGGTCGGATTTCCACTTCCCCTTCCGGTCCTTCTGATCCATAGAGGGCCCGGTATTTCTTGCGCAGATTTTCATTGAATAAACGGCTATAATCCGTTTCTCCCGGTTGAAAGTAGACCGTATATTTCCTGCCATCCGGCCTGAGCAGCGTACTGTACAGCACCACCGGGGAAAGGGTTCTCACCATAACCTTATTTTCTCTCACCTTATACTGACCGGCACTTATTCTATCGATCTCCAGCTCCTGGGCCCCTAAGCGCATAACCCCTTTTGTAAGCAGCACATTGACCAGGGACTGGCAAAAATCCTGCAGCGGAGAGGATACCGTCAACTTCAGCTCTCCTTCAAAAGCAATCCTTTTATTCACCCTATCCATTTGATACACACCCTGGATTAAAGAAAAACAAAACAGCTTAAAGGCGCGGTTTCCGTCGCTATAGCCCTTCTCATGCAAAAAAGCCGCCAGCTCCTGATCAATGGAATTGTACAACGCTGCCTGAACCAAATAATTATAGTGAATAGGCAATACAACCGGTTCCCGCAAAGGTTTAAAATAAATCTCTAAATTCATTTTCTGCCGCTCCCCATCCTTCCTCGGTATGGCCTGAATTAACAACCTCGTTTCAATTCCTCATAGGCAGGCTAAAGACCCGGAGCATCCTTACCTTACTCCATACCGACGACAAATTCACATAATTAAACCTAACCCATTCCCTTCTAACATCCGCCCGTCCCCTACCCTTCCTGATAATGTTAGCATATGGAACACTAAAATCAAAGACAGCAATCCTTTAAGCCTTTCTTCTCAACTATCCAACTATCCCGAATCAGACAGGACAGGACCTTGATTCTTTTCAGCCGTCTTCCTCCCGGCTTTTCAATTGACACCTATAGAGAACATGCTCAGCTAGAGGACTATTCTCTGCAACATGGGGGTGCTTAAATTCCATAACCTTTTTCATACCAAGCTTCTTCATCACATTTTCCGACGGAAGATTAGCTTTCGCCGTGAAGCTATAGACTTCATCCAATCCCAAGGTATTGAATCCATAGTCCAAGCACGCTTTTGCCCCTTCAGTAGCATAGCCCTTTCCCCATGCCGCATAGTTAAGCCGCCATGCTATTTCCACACAAGGAGTGAATGCCGCCGCAAATGTTGCTCTATGAAAGCCTATAAACCCGATAAACTCATGATTGTCTTTGGTTTCCACAGCATAGGCTCCATATCCCAAACTGAGTTCATCGCGAATCATCTCATAGAGTGAATCGGTTTCCTGCTCTGTAAGGGTTTCGGGGAAATATCTCATCACCCTTGAATCCTTATTCATCATTCTGAATTCCCTTAGATCCTGTTCCTTCCAGTCACGGAAAATTAACCTTGGTGTCTCAAAATAAATCATTGCCTGCTCCTCCACTTACCCCTTATATCAATCGCTCCCTATTCATCATCTTATAGGAATATACAAATCCACTTCTGAATCCGGATAGCCATCCCCCCAAAAACCCTTCATCCTACAGCTCAAAGTCCTCCCACCAGTACATTTCTTCCTTTTGGAGAGAAACCATGTCCCCAAACACGACAACGTTGTCGCATTTGGGGACAAACCCGGTTTCCGGCATTTTACTAATCAGAGCCAAGACTTCCTTATTCACACTCACAGCCTTCATCTTGAATGACCATGACTTTCCCCTCAGGAAACGGCTCCCCATCCATGAATTCCTTCTCACCCTCCCGCTGTGCCTTTAAAAGGATATCCATGGCATCGGCAACCTTAGCCGCCAGTTGAAAATACATCTTTTTATAGTCCGTCATTTCGTCTATACCCCCTATTTCAAGCAGCGGCAAGGCTCCGGGCCCTGACCCGGTCCTGCCGTCTGCTTTGATAGGGGAAATTAAAAAGCACATATGCGAGGTTTTTTTACCCTACACATGTGCCATGCTTCGTTATCTGCTGAATCCTAACACCTAACCCCACTCAACCGGAAACAAACCGGCTGTGAACAGAAAAGCGGTCCGCATAACCGTATGCGAACAAGCCCTTTCAGCTGCCTGGGTCAGGAATAGGCTGTATCCCCTGTTGCGTGAAGCCGCACAGTCTGCTCTGTTCCCTGCCGGCACCTCATTACACTCACTCCACCCTAGGCACAGGCAGTTTGCTTGTGCAGAAAGGGGCGGCATTGTATAATAAGAATGTCGTCGTGGACAGCCGGACTGTTACGTGTAGGTGCTCTCTCACCTGCTCGTGCCTGAGAGTGCGCTAACACTTTCAGGTCACGGCGACTTTTTAATTTCCACCTATTCCTAATTATAGCTTGTTTGAAGGAAAATGCAAGGGAGTACGCACATTGGTTCACCTTGGCTAAGTTATGGGAACACCCTTGTTAGCCGGAGCCGGAAGCCGCAGACAATCCCTGATTTACTTGCTCCAAAGCAGAACCGAACCCTGGGTTTCCTCAGTTAATTCCTCTGCCGATAAGTTTTCCAAGCCGTTGTACTCTCCTGTGAAGTAATCAATATGATCAATTTCCCCCGCTCCTTTTTCTGCATAGGCCAGTACGTATTCGTAAAAAGTTCTTGAATTGGACGCCACCACATCATCCCACAAGGATGTGGAAAAGCAGAAATATACATTGGTTCGGTTTGTCCGTTTTTATTTACTGTGACAAGGACAGATCTTTTCCACCCTCCGCAATAGGCTTAAGGGTTCCTCGGAGGCCGGTTCAATCACAAGCCCCTCCCGTTCTTGTTAACTTGGCGGCAGCAGCAGGGTGAAAACTGCTCCCTCTCCGGGGCGGCTGGCCACTGTAATAGTTCCCCCAAGCCGGCGGACAATCTCCCGGGAAATGGCCAGCCCCAGCCCCAGCCCGGTGGTATGAAAGCCGGCCTGTTTTTTGGTATAATAGGGTTCAAAAATATGGGGAAGATCCTGGGGCTCGATGCCCGAGCCCGTGTCGGATACGGCAAAATGATACATGCCCTTCTCCACAGTGATGGATATGCCGATCTTCCCGTTGTCATTGCTGTGGCGGATGGCATTTGCCACAATATTTTCGACAGCCTGCTGCAGATAGAACCGGTCGCCGCAAAAGCAAGCGACCTCCTCGACACAGGACAGCTCAAAGTCCAGACGCTTGCCGCCGGTTTGCAGGGAAGCCTCATGGATAATCTGACGGCCAAGGGCGGCAAGATCAAAGCGCTCCTGATTGAAGCGGATTTGTCCATCATCCAGCTTAGCCATCAGGAACATATGGGCCCGACACCCTGATTAGTTCTCCCGTCTCCAGCATTTTTTGCACCCGGAGGAATAACCAGCGGTCTACCACACCGGAAATCTGTCCCAGGGTACTGCCGATTAACCAGGTTATCCTGAATTCTCCTTCAGGCATATGAGCCCGCAAGGGGGCATTTTCCCGGACCAAATCCAGCCAGGTATTGCATAGACTTTGCGGCGCAGCGGGCTGATGGGCTTTCCCCTCCATTCAGTCCGGTTCAGCCAAGGGAAATCGAATACAGATGCTTAGCTTTTGCTCCCGGTAGTGGGCGGTGATCTCGCCGTTCATCTGTTCGACCAGGGTCTTGGCAATAGCCAGCCCCAAGCCTGTGGAATGCCTTGCCGCTTCAACGGTAAAAAAGCGGTTGAAGAGTTTACCCACCTGGACCTCGTCTAAAGCAGCCGCTGTATTGGTAAACAGGACCTCCCCATTGTCCCGGAGCCGCACCTCCAAATCGCCGTCGCTGTATTTCAGGGCATTATTCAAAATATTGCCGAATATCCTGGACAGAGCCCCCTTATCCAGCCGCCGCTTAACGGGCTGTTCCGGCAGGTGAACGACGGGAGTGATCCGGCGTTCCAGCAAAGCCGGATACACGGCGGCAAGGCTTTCCTCCAGGACCCCCTTGACACTGAGTAGTTCCATCTGCATGGTATCCCGGGCAGCAAGGATAAGCGAATAGCGGAACAATTCTTCGGTAAGCTGCTTCAAGGTCTCCGTCCTGTTGGCGATAAAGGCCAGATAACGCGCCGCGGCGGCGCTTTTTTCCTCCTCCTCCAACAGCTCCAAATATCCGCAGATGGCGGTGAGAGGAGTCCGCAAATCATGGGAGATGTTGGTCACCGCTTCCTTCAGCTCCCGGTCGCCGTTCAGATAGTGCCGGCGCTGCCGGCGCAGCAAGCGCAGCTGGGTATTGATGTCAGCAGCTAAACGCCTGGCCCGGGGATCGGTGGAGGATATGGAGATGAGCGTGTTCGTATCAAGAGTAAGACGCTCCTTGAACTCCACGCGGATTTCATCCATGCTTTGATGGAGAAGCCGTATCTTGACACAAAGCACAGCCACGGCCAGGGACAAACCGGCGCACAGAATCCAAGGAAGCATCTTTTTCGCCTGCCCTTACTTCAAATCTTTTTTGCCAAAGGCGAACACACCAGCAGCCGTTGTAGCCAAGGCGATCACCCCAGAGGCTGCCAAAGAGAGGAGAGGGCGGCCCAGTTCCTGGTTGGCCATGAGAATTCCCTGACCGCTCGGCAGGCAGTCGAGGACCAGCTGATATAGTGTCCGTTTCATGCCGCTCACATAATTCGGGTTGGGTGTCGGCTCTGCCATCTCCATGCCATTTTTTGTGATCACCATGCCGCTATTCAGCTCCGGCACGCAAAGGCTGTTATAAAGCAGGGCGGCTGCCACCAACAAGCCAAGGGCCAGCAAAATAGCCAGGACAGCTGTGGTCGCCTTGTTTGAAGAAAGCATGGCGAGCAGGGTGAACATGCCTGTCCAGGCCCCCGTGAAGCAAAGGGCGGTTACAACGTAAAGCAGCACCCCATTGGTGCCCATCTCCCACACCCCCAGGACAGGAATGCCCACAAGCCCGCCCAGCAGCCACAGGGCCACAAAGCACACCCCCGCAGCGAAGCAGATCACATAATTGGCTAAATAGATCGCTGGGCGGGTGCGGCCGACAACGATCTTATTGCGCAAAGTACCCTCGCTGTGCTCCGTTCCTATGAACAGGCTGGCAAAGATGGCGCAGCACAGACCGATGACAGGAGCCAATTTGAAATAATAATCATCAAGGGTCCGCAGATAGCCCTCTGCCATCATAGCGCCGGCCTGCCTGGAGGCATTCAGCATCATCCCGGTGGAAATAGCCAGCATGGCCAGCATCCCCAGCCAAAAGACCTTATTCTTCCCAAGGCGGCAAAATCCCGCCGTTAAAAGATTACCCATGGCTGCCACCTCCCACGATGCTCAGATAATAGCTTCCAGGCCTTCGTCCCTTTCCTGCACGGAAATCACCTCACAGCCCTCCCGGGCCAGGGCCAGGGTGAGCTGTGAGATATTGACTTTAGCGAAGACATCGGCCCTGCGTTCGGAAAGGATCTTATAGTCCAGCTGCAGGCCGTCCAGGACCCGAGCTAGCGTTTCTGTGGAAGAAACCTCTACACGCAGGCATTTGCGGCAAGCCTCTTCCAACTCCCCGGCGCTGATCTCTTTCACCATGCGCCCACCGTCAATAAAGCCGTAATGGGTGGCCAGCCTGGCCAGTTCATCAAGGATATGACTGGAAATAAGGACGGTGATCCGCTGCTCCCGATTAAGCTTTAAAATGAGTTCCCGCATTTCAATAATGCCCTGGGGATCAAGCCCATTGACCGGCTCGTCCAGCACCAGAAAATCCGGATCACCGCAGAGGGCCACGGCGATACCCAAACGCTGCTTCATACCCAGGGAGAAGTTTTTGGCTTTCTTTTGGCCTGCTTCCGCCAGTCCTACCAGCTCCAGAAGCTCCGGGATTCCCTCAAAGGAGGGTAAGCCCAGAACACGGTACTGCTCCTTGAGGTTTTCCCGGGCTGTCATCTCCAGATAAATCGACGGCGTCTCCACCACCGCTCCCATCCGGCGACGGGATTTCACAATCTCTCTTGTCCGGCTTGATACTCCGTACAGGGAATAATCGCCGGAGGTGGGCCTTTGCAGTCCGCAAACCAGCCGGATCAAAGTGGTTTTGCCGGCACCGTTTTTGCCGACGAAGCCGTAGATCGCTCCTTGGGGAACGTGGAGGGAAAGTCCGTTCAGGGCCTTAAACTGTCCGTAGTGCTTGCTTAAGGCATGGGTTGTCAGAACATAATCCATCTTGAAGCCTCCTTTTCCGCATGAACTTTCCAGGAACTCTGCCTTGAATTCCTCATGAATTTCATGTCTGCTGCTCACATTTTAGCGGACAAAGGCCGGGAAAACAGTAAAGAAAAAAGTAAAGATTCAGTAAGGATTTTAATCTGTTTTCAGTTTAAAACCGATCCCCCATACCGCTTCAATGTAATCCTGACCGGAGGCTTCCCGCAGCTTCCTGCGCAGGTGGCTGATATGCATTTTCAGGGAGCTTTCCGTACAATCCGGCGTGTCTTCGCTGATCCGGTCAAGGAGCAGGGATTTGGTGATAACCTGGGCAGGATTTTGCATCAGGAGCTTTAAGATGGCATATTCCGTCCGGGTCAGCCTGACTTCCTTTTCTGCAACCCAAACCGTATGCAAGGCTGTGTACAGCCGGATATCGGCGAAAGCCAGGACGGATTTGTCCGGCTCAGGCCCTTTGCGGAGTCCGACAACGACTCGGGCCAGCAATTCCTTCATATGAAAAGGCTTGGTGATATAGTCGACTGCGCCCTCCAGCAACAGCCCGACTTTATCATCTATATCGGTCTTGGCGCTGACCACAATCACCGGAATCCCTTTGAGCTTGGGCATAATGTCTTCCCCTGATAATCCCGGCAGCATCAAATCCAGCAGGATTAAATCCGGCTTCTCCACCGGAAGAGCCAGCAGGGCTTCGGTCCCGGAATAGGCCCGCGCCACGGCGTACCCTTTTTTTACCAGCACTTCTTCCAACATGTTGCCGATATGCAGATCATCTTCAATGATTAAAATACGCATCACTTCCAACCACTCCCATCCTCAGTATAGTGGGGCCGAGCGAGAATAACAAATCGGCTGCAGGAAAACCGCAGCCGATTTGTTATTCTTTACAGAACGGCTTGATGGGGGCTAGGCAGAAGTATCCGAAAGTAATGGCGCAAAAAAATCATTATGTAAATAGCCGATGTCAACACATGTAGCTTGAAAACATTGACCGTAGCACCAATAGAGTCAGCCAAATGCTTTGTTTTCTCAATACCAGGTTTCCCTTTCCGCTGATAGTTCGTATCATTTCCCAGTGCTTCAATTCTTCGACATAGACGGGCAGTACTGCCGCCCTTGATCCGAGTGATGAATCAACCCTTGGACGGGTCTATGACGCTTGACAACGTTAAGGCTCTAAGCAGAGCCCGTCCTCATGTGTTCGACCAAAGCCCAATCTACAATTTCTTTATGGAATAAGTCCTTGATGGCAGCCGGATACAGTTTGCTGCTCTTAGTGTTTTAAATTCGGTGATATCCGTAAACCAGACTTTATTCAGGTGCTCGACCTTGAATGTTATTTTACCCTAACTCTCCTGTAGTCGACAAACCGGTATGGGGCAATCCTAGAACGGATGCCGTGTCTTCAATTGGCAGCGGAAAGAATTTCGATGAGATTACGCTTGGGAACAGCGAGAGTTGGGGGAG
>VSSQ01000112.1_pt1 | contig 113028 bp, 93 predicted proteins | sample 4763081 | NCBI WGS metagenome assembly VSSQ01 (sample SAMN12137344, study PRJNA551015) | bioreactor metagenome | isolation source: SDC9 anaerobic chlorinated ethene degrading culture | place: USA: Knoxville, Tennesee | collected 2015-01-01
AGCCCCCTCTTTTAAGGATATGGCAAAAGTGTCAATTATGTTGTGCTATATAACAGTTAGTATTTACAACTTTATAAATGGCATCGGGATAGGCCTGCCTGAAGATATTGGGAAGTTGCGCATGCTTCTTTGGACTGTATTTAAATTCGAAGGCCGTTATAAGGCCGTCCTTTTCTTCGATATAATCCACTTCCCTGCTAAAGTAGGAACGCCAGAAGTATGTATTAACGGATTGTCCCTGATTGCTGTTATACTTAAAACGTTCCGATATGCAGATGTTTTCCCACAATGCACCAACATCATTCCGAATGGATAATGAACTGAAATTCCGGATAATGGCGTTTCGGATACCTGAGTCATTGAAGTAGATTTTTTGTCCTTTCGAGATCTCGTTTCGCAGATTTCCACTCAATAAGCTTAACCTGAAAATTACTAAGGATTGCTCAAGTAATTCAATGTACCGTTTTAAAGTGTGCACACTTGTTCACAGTAAATGCGACAACTCCTGAAATGATACTTCGCCACCTATCTGCAAGGCCAGCGCTTTCAGCAAATTAAACAGCAGATCGGGACGCTTCAACCGCTCAAATTGAAGTACATCCTTGTAAAGGTAATTACTTGCTATTTCGCTCAATTCTTCAATGGTCTCTTCTTCCGGTTTCCTCCGGGAAAGTATCTGCCGGAATTTATAAGATAAGGCCGATCTGATCAATATGCTGAGCCTCATCCAGCACAACTATGTGACAATTTCCGGGAAAATCTTTCAGTAGTATGGAATTTGTAGTTGAAAGTGCTGATTGGATTTTTAACAACGCGCAATTGAGATAGCACGTATCTTTCAGGTCCTTGATAATTTGTTTTGAAAGAAAGATTTATTACCACTCTCATGGAACCACATATTATGATGACTTCTAATTTAAAAAGCCCCTTTTCAATCCTTGCCTTTAATGCCTTTGAATCATTTATAAGGATGAAAGACAAAAGAGATAATAAAATTTGTGAAGTAAAGTTCACAGATTAGGTCAAATTTGTGAACCTAAGTTCAGGTATTTGAAGTTTTGAATTTAAGTCAGCATAGTATATTGAAGGGCATTCTTCTGTTTTCACACCATCTAATTAATTACCCGTCGGAATTCTTCAACTTCGCTTATTCGTCTTTAATAATGGTTATCCCCATCCGCTGCATCAGGAAAGTGGCATTCATATTACGGGCGATGCCGGGCTTCAGTTTATAATCAAAATGCAGCGCATCGCCGTCAATCACCGCTTCGAAACTGTGGTTAATGATTCTCTCCGGGAACGCTTCGGCCAGCCTTCCCATCTCAAGGTCATGGGTGGCGATAAAACCTGATGCTTCCATCCCGATCAGTTGCCTGAGCAAGGCTTTTGAACCAGCCTGTTTATCCACTGAATTGGTCCCTTTAAGGATCTCATCCAGCAAAATGTACAGCGTTTCTCCGGCATTCAACCTGTCGATAAGTTCCTTCAGCCTGAGCAATTCTGCAAAAAAGTAGGACTGGCTTGCACTCAGCGAATCGGTGGTCCGGAGGCTGGTATAAATTCCTGCAGGATAAAAGGTGAAGGAACGGGCACACACCGGGCTGCCGCACATGGCCAGCACCAGGTTCACCCCTATGGTACGGAGGTAGGTACTTTTCCCGGCCATATTGGCGCCGGTTATGATGTTGAAATGCCCTTTCCCAGGAAGTAAAATATCGTTGTTTACCCTGCCGGCAGCTTCAATCAGCGGATGGCCTGCCTCTTCGGCGCTGAGCATTAAACTTCCGGAAGCTGTTTCAGGAAAAATATAAGCGGGGTTGCAGTATGCAAAAGCCGCGATGCTTGTAATGGCTTCGGTTTCAGCCAGTGCACCGAACCAGACGGGTATCGGTATCCTGTTCGCGCGCTGCCATTCCTCCAGTCTTCTTATCTGCCGGATATCCCATAAAAGAAGCACATTCAGCACAAATCCGGCCAGAAAATTCAGGCGGGTATCAAGGGAGGAAGTAATCTTTCCCAATTTATGAATGCTGTTGCCTGCCCCATTGTTCCCGGAATGAAGCCTTCCTTTAAAATTCAGCATCTGCGCACTGGTAAAAGGCTCCTGCTCAACCATTGCAAAGCGCGAAGCATACTTCTGCAGCAGGTCTACCTTACGGCTGAGCATCATGTGCCGCCTGTTGATGCTTTTGGTATAGTAACCTGTCAGGGATAACGGAATCAGCAGGTAGAGCAGAAAAAGCTGTATGCTGATCAGACCGGCCGAAAGCAGCAACAAAATGGCAAATGACAATACCGGGATCAGTGCAACGGCAACCCTGAAAAACGGGGATGAAAAAAGCGCAGGCGTTTCAAGCCATTGATAAAAAGAGCGGAGGTCGTTGGCCGATTCATCCGCAACCATTCCCAGCGCCCTGAATTTTATCCTCCAGCCCGGCATCGCCGACAATTCCTTTACCGCATCCTGCCGCAACCTGATTTCATCCGGATTGTTCAACAGATTTTTCAGCCACGCGGCCAACGTCTCTTTGCCCAGGGGACTGACGGTACGGTTGAGTGCCTGAAACAGGGAGAAGTCCCCGAAAAGGTCAAGGTCGGTGGCATAAGGATGACGGGGATCCGCAAATGATCCGCCGCCTTCAAACAAGGAGTAATTTCCTTTGCAGGCTTCAACTTCCTGCTCCAGTGCCATAATTTGCGCACCGTTAAGTTTTTGAGCCTCGAGCACACCATTGTGCCTGATCATTAAAAATATGAATCCTGAAAGCAAAACCACTGATGCGGCCCACCAGGCAGGTGCAGAAGTAAAGGAGAGATAAACACCCCCTATAAAAGCCAGAAATGTAATCAGCCTTGCCACCGAATAGCGGCGCGCCTTCCCGGCAAGCTTGTCCCTTTCGGTGACCGCTTCCCCGAGCATCTGACGGTAAACATTTTCAGGAGAAAGTTCCGCCATCGCGCCAGTTTTTATAAGGATTCAATGCCAGGGCGGCATTCAGGCAACGGTCGTCCCCGGTAATCTCTTCACCTATCCATTCAGGCTTGCTGAACGGATAAGCAGGGTCGGGAAGTTCAATTTCAGCAACGACAAGCCCCTGATTATCACCGGAATACTCATCAACCTCCCAGATAAGCCCATGGTCAGGAATGCGGTAACGCAATTTTTCAACACAGTATCCTGTACACAGGTTGTCCAACATAAATATCGCATCTTCAGGAGGAATGGCATATTCAAACTCATGCCGGGTGGTTTCGTCAACCCTTGCTTTCACTGAAAGATAACTCTTCCTGCCTGCCAGCCTGACCCTGACCTCCCTTTCGGGCAGAATAGCCAGATAGCCCTGACGGTAAATGAGCGGCAAAGCAAGTGAGCGGTAGTTATTATTTTTGACCAGAAATTTACGTTCAATTTCCAGAGGCATCTGAGCAATATTTATGGTTACTTGATGGCAGGCATTAAAGCAACAGCCCGGTTCCCCGGGCTGTTAATCATTCTTCTCAGTTTTCCGGTCTGACATCAACAGACATCCCGGCGCTGCTGATCTCTTTTTCAGCTTTGCGTCCTTTCGGTACAATGGTCAGTTCATTGATGATATTCTTTGCCCCGGCATACTTGTCGATGATAAAAAGCACATAGCGGATATCCACACTGATGGTTCGCTGCAATTCGGGTTCAAAAGCGATGTCCCCGCTCATGGCTTCCCAGTTGCCGTCGAAAGCCAGCCCGATCAGCTCACCTTTTCCATTGATTACCGGGCTTCCCGAATTCCCTCCGGTAATGTCGGTGGTCGATAGGAATGCAACCGGCATCTGCCCGTTATCCATGGCATAAGGTCCAAAGTCCTTTTTCTGATAAAGTTCTTTCAGTTTTGCCGGCACAACGAATTCCCAGTTATCAGGATCCTCTTTTTCCATCACCCCTGTCAGGGTGGTGAAATAGTTGTAATGGATTGCATCGGCCGGATAATAGTCGAGTACCTTGCCATACGTAAGCCGCATGGTTGAGTTGGCGTTGGGATAGAATTTACGATCCGGCTGCATTTCCCTCAATCCGGCAACAAAAAGGCGGTTGCCGCGTTCCAGCATCTCATTGGCAGCATCCAGGTTCTTCTGGTTTTCGCGATACTTCTCAACCATCAGAACTGAAAGCGTGTAGGCAGGATCCTTTTTAAGCACCTTCAGGTTGGGCTTTTCCAGGAAAGCCCGGACTTTTGCTTCATCGGCAAAAATGGACCTGGCGAAAATATTTCCGGCTATCCTGTTGAAATCGCCCTTATTCTTTGCGACCATTTGCCTGAATGCCTCCGGTTGTTGCTGCACGGGTACATTTTCATAATACATCTGAAGCATCGCCGACAATAATTTCACATCCGTCGGACGGTTGTAGTTTTTAAAATGCCGCTCCACACTTTTGGTAAGCGCATCCTTCATCCGGGCAATTTTTTCCTGCGAAGGGGTTTTCTCTCCGAGTTCGGTCCCTAACCCGGTAAACGACTGGGCCAGCGTCATCACTTCGGCACCGCGCATCACCGACTCAATAAAGTACCAGCGCTGTAAGGCATATTCCTCATAAGTTTTATAGGCTGACGCTATGTCGCTGAGTACATTGCCGTATTTCTCTGTCCGTGCAGGATCAGCATTTACCCATGTCTGAAATTCACTTTCAATTTTTTGCTTGTCTTCAAGCACTTTCAGCCTTTTCAGTCCCCTGGTCTGACCGATAAAGTATTTCCAGTAATTGGATATTCCTGCATATTTTGAGGCATACTTAATCGCAACTTCCCGGTCGGCATCCATATCCTTGCGCATGATATCCAGTTTTTTCTCGCGTATCTTCACAATGGTGGGATTGCTGATCTCAATAGCCAGATTAACGCCCCAGGAGGTAAGATAGCGATCGGTACTTCCGGGGTATCCCATAACCATGGCAAAATCGCCCTTCTCATAACCATCGAGCGAAACAGGCAGGTGATGCCTGGGTTTCATGGGGATGTTCTCAGCGGAGAAAGATGCCGGTTTGCCATCTGCGCCGGTATAAACCCTGAAAAGTGAAAAATCTCCGGTATGGCGCGGCCACATCCAGTTGTCGGTATCCGCCCCGAATTTACCGATGGATGATGGAGGGGCCCCTACCAGCCTGACATCGCGAAAGACTTCGTAAACAAAAAGATAAAACTCATTGCCGTTAAAGAATGAAGCAACCCTGGCATCATAACCGGTACCCTGTGTGGCTTCCGATTGAATGGCTTTCGAAAGCCCGGCAATTTTTTCATTGCGCTCACTTTCCGTCATCTGATCATTCAGCCCTTCAAGCACACGCGCCGTAACATCTTCAATCCTCACCAGAAAACGGGCTGTCAGGCCTTCGTTGGGCAGCTCTTCTTTCAGGTTCATCGCCCAGAAACCATCAGCAAGATAATCATGATCGATGGTACTGTGAGACTGGATGGCGCCATAACCGCAATGGTGGTTGGTAAGCACCAGTCCCTGGCCGCTGATCATCTCTCCGGTACATCCGTTCCCGAACTGAATGATGGCATCTTTCAAACTGGAATGATTGATGTTGTATATCTCTTCAGCGGTCAGTTTTAATCCCTCTTTCTGCATATCGACATAGTTCAGCCGGTCTATCAGCAACGGCAACCACATCCCTTCATCTGCACGGCCCAGGGTAGCCAGGAATACAAAAAACAGCACAAACAGCTTTTTCATCTTGATTTATTAGTTGAGTTACACATATTTTTCACCCTTTTCAATGAGCACATCATTCACAAACTGCCTGATCTGCTGCTCGTCACCCTTGCGGCAAACCAGCAACACCCCTTCATCTTCAACAACGATGTAATCGTCAAGCCCATGCAACACCACCAGCTTATCCTTAGGCATATTTACAATGCAATTACGGGTATCATACATCATCACGTTCTGACCAACTACGGCGTTGCCCTGTTCATCCTTCAGGCGCGTTTCATACAGCGATCCCCAGGTACCCAGGTCACTCCAGCCGAAATCGGAAGCCAGTACATACACATTATCGGCTTTTTCCATCACACCATAGTCAATGGAAATGCTTTTGCAGATGGTATATGTTTTCCGTATAAAGGTTTCCTCTTCAGCGGTATTGTATTTACCGATGCCGGCCCTGAACAGCTGGTCAACCTCGGGCAGATACTTATCAAAAGCGGCCAGAATGGATTTAAGTTTCCAGATAAAAATCCCCGAGTTCCAGAGAAAGTCACCACTGGCCAGAAACTGCATGGCCATTTCTAGCTGGGGCTTTTCGGTAAACGTCTTCACCTTCCTGATCCTGCTGTCACCGGCATAACTCCGGGAATCATCAAACTGAATATAGCCATAGCCGGTGTCCGGGCGGCTTGGTTGTATGCCCAGGGTCAGCAACCAGTCATTTTCGCTGGCGGCGTTTAGCGCCGTGGTGATGACTTCAATAAACTGTTCCTCCTTAAGGATAATGTGGTCGGAAGGAGCCACAACGATATTGGCATCGGGGTTTATCTGAAGGATGCGGTAATTGGCATAAGCGATGCAGGGAGCGGTATTCCGCCTTGAAGGCTCACAAAGGACCTGTTCTTCGCTGATCAGCGGCAGCTGCTCAAGAACCTGGCTTTTGTAAATTTCATTGGTAACAATGTAAATATTTTCAGGCGGGCATACCCTGGTAAACCTGTTAAAGGTAGCCTGTATCAGCGTTTCGCCGGTGCCAAGGATATCGATAAACTGCTTGGGGTGATGCTGACGGCTCAGGGGCCAGAACCTGGCGCCAATGCCTCCTGCCATAATGATGCAAAAATTGTTTTTATTCATCTCCTTGATGGTTGGTTAGTCAATAATCATGGTTGCCTTTAAGTTTTCAGACAGCACCTCCGGATTGCTCCGGATTGAATGGCAGGATTTCGGCCAGCGGACTGAAAAGGTATATGCGTTTATTGTTCAGACATTCGCATTTATAACGCTTCCTGAGTTTCTCCCCTTTTCTGAAAACCCGTCCATCGGGCAATGCAAATACAGCCTCCTCCGGCAATTCCGAAACCAGCATAACATTCCCCGGCGGATCATACCCCCGGAGCACAACGGCCAGATTGACATCGGATGTACTGGATGCAGCGGGATTGATCAGGTAATTCCCGAAAGCCTTGCGGATATCTTCAGGCAGCAGGCCGTGGGAAAGAAAAGGAAGGCTCAGCCGCCGGTAAGCGTCCTTCCATTGAATTCCATGCGGTTGAACGCGACGCTTATACTTCAGGAAAACCTCCGCATGCGCCATTTCATGCAAAAGCGTGACCAGAAAACTATATGGGTTCAGGGAATGATTCACCGAGATTACCGGCGGAACGGATGAACTTCCGCTCCGGAAATCGCCCAGCTTGCTCCGCCGGGCCCTCGTAATGCGCAATACAACATGGTTCTGATTAAACCAATAGGCTATCTGTTCTCCACACCCGGAAGGCAGGTATGCTGACAGGGAATCCCCCGTTAACTTACTTCTGCTCATTATAACTCAGCATCACATGATGGTCGGCGGGCTTTATCAGGCAACCGCAATCCCTTCCGCTACGCCTTGCCTTTTTGTACTTGTTCTGCTTGTAAGTGGGGGTTGAACAGGATGCGGCCATAAGGGCAACCAAAATAACCGATATAAAAAGATAACTGCTTTTAAGTTTCATAGCACTGAATTAATAAGTGATTAGCGACTTCAAAAATAATAAATCCTTAATGGCCAGCGGCAATTTAAACAACTAATAAAGGCAATAATACGATTTCACCATGCAATCATGCCTTCCATTCTGCAGATCCCTTTTATTAGTGACAGCCCGATTTCTTAACAACGATGTCACATAAAAAATCATGTTGTAAAACCAATAAAAAAAGTAAGCAATCTTACATGAATCAAAAAATAAACGGATCTCATAAAATGCCGGCGCGAACATCAACGGCAACTGATGTGCATCTATTGACTTTTACCTGCAATTTTCGTATCTTTAAACTCTTTTCTTTCAGATCAATCCTGAATATTGATCTTATCAGCCTGGCTTAGCTTTGCTTCGGCGCACTCCCCTTGTTAAAGATTTGTTAATGCCGGAACATAATCACTTTTTCTTTGTTTAAACCTGACCATAATCATTAACCAAAAACGCTTAAACTATGAAAACAAGAATTAAACACACACTGCTTCTGCTGATGGCAGTGCCGTTTATACTCGTTTCGTGCCAGAAAAATGAGTATAACGACAATACTGAAACCACTGCTCCTGTTGCAGGCCAGTTGAAGACCGACCTTGTTTATTGCGGAACCCCGCTGGTCGCCCCTATGGTGGATTATGCACAAACTGTTGCCCCCGCAACTGTTACGGTGATGAACGACGCCACCACCCTGCTGGTTAAATTCGAGCTGAGTGAGCCGGGATGGTTTATCAACCTTCCTGCCCTGTTTATCGGAACTCCCGAGCAACTGGCAGCCCTGCCAGATGTGACCGTTGATTTTAACGGCCCCAACACCGTTTACTTTGATTCAGTCAACGCCCCCTTCGGCCTTCCCATCGGGCCGGGTAACTACGCCAATTACGGCACCTACTGGGAATACTCCATGCCCCTCAGCGAACTGCCTGAATGCTTTGTGGTGGTCGCCTATACCAGAATCAGAAACAGTACCGATCAGAGTTTCCTTGATATCTGGGGCAAGAGTCCTTCAAAGACTTCTGGTTACTACCTGAACTATTGCAGGCAGGAGTGCCCTCCGCCTCCCCCGCCGCTCGGAGGATGTGAAACCGCTTATGCTTTTGGGGAATCCGTGGCCACCTGCTTTATCAGCATTCCCGGTGTTCAATCCAACAACTGGGGATGGTCAAACGGCCCTCTCGGCGCCGGAAGTTATTCATGGCCCATGTATGCCGGTGCAGGTCAGTGCAACATCGGCAACGGAACCCACGTAGGAACGCTCACGGTTGACTACACACCACCAACAGCCGTTGTAACCTACACTGTTTTTGATGGTTATGTCCTGAACGAAACCCATCTGTATGTCGGCAACGACATCCTTCCGAAGAAAAAGAACAAATACACCACGGCGCCGGGACAATTCCCTTACAAACACGGGAATCTGAACGGAGTTTCCTCCGATACATTCACCATCAACGGTTTGTCGGGCAATATCTATGTAGCCGCACATTCTGTAGTATGCGACGAGTAAAATCGTGATTCATTACACTGAAATGCAGGGCGATTGTCCTGCATTTTTTTTGTCGTCAGCCCTGGAAACACTGATCTGCAATAATTTCCGGAACATAGCCGGCATGCATCTTCAGATTGTGTAACCTTCATTAAAAAATAATATCTAATTTAGCACAAACGAAAACACCGTGCTGAAAGGATTTCTGTTTCACATTGGCAGGTATATATTACTGATGCGTCAGGTTTTCAAACGGCCTGAGAAACAATCAATTTATATCCGCCAGATTATGGTGGAAATCGAGAATCTCGGACTGGATTCTGTCGGGATTGTGGCTTTTATTTCCACCTTTATGGGGGCCGTGCTTTGCATTCAGATGGCTTTTAACATCGACACCCCATTTATTCCGCTCTATACCATTGGCTTCGTTACACGGCAATCTGTTGTGCTCGAGTTTTCACCTACCATCATCAGCCTGATCCTTGCCGGAAAAGTAGGTTCAAGGGTGGCTTCAGAGCTGGGGACCATGCGGGTAACCGAACAGATCGACGCCATTGAGATCATCGGCATCAACCCGGCGACCTACCTTATTTTTCCGAAAATCATCGCCGCGGTGCTGATCAACCCCATTCTGATCATCATGAGCATGGTGATGGCAATAATGGGCGGATGGCTTGCCGGAATCTTCACCGGACTGGTACCTACCAGCGAATATGTTTACGGAATCAAGGCATTTTTCGAATCTTACGACATCGTTTACGCCCTGATCAAAACGGTGGTATTTGCCTTCCTGATTGTTTCAATCTCGGGATACCACGGTTACTACACAAAGGGCGGCGCGCTGGAGGTCGGCGCTTCCAGCACCAAAGGGGTGGTACACAGCAGCATCGCCATCATCGTTTTTAACCTGATCCTCACCCAACTCCTGCTGTCATGATCGAAGCTAAAAATGTCTCCAAATCCTTTGGCGAACACCTGGTGCTCGATAATGTTTCATGCCGGTTCGAGGAAGGCATGTGCAACCTGATCATCGGGCAGAGCGGATCCGGAAAAACCGTGCTGATGAAATGCCTGGTCGGGCTTTTTGAAATCGACAAGGGAAATGTTGAATATGACGGAAGGGTCTTCTCGAAGATGTCGTTTGATGAAATGAAAGTGATCCGGCAGGAAATCGGCATGATGTTTCAGGGCGGGGCACTCTTTGATTCAATGAACGTGGAAGAAAACATCATGTTTCCCCTCTCGATGTTTACCGACCAAAGCCTTGAAGAAAAGCTGGAAAGGGCCAACTTCTGCCTTTCCAGGGTGCGGCTCGAAAATGTCAACAAACTCTTCCCTGCCGAACTGAGCGGCGGTATGAAAAAACGGGTGGCCATCGCCAGGGCCATCGCCATGAATCCCAGGTACCTGTTCTGCGACGAGCCCAACTCCGGCCTCGATCCGCTCACTGCCAACGTAATCGATAACCTGATCAGCGAAATCACACAGGAATACAATATCACAACGGTAATCAATACCCATGATATGAATTCCGTAATTGAAATCGGCGACAAAATCGCTTATGTGCACAAAGGAAAACTCTGGTGGGAAGGAAACAAGGATACCATACTGAAAAGCGATAATCCGGAGCTAAATGAATTTGTTTTTGCGACTGAACTTACCCGTAAACTGAAATAAACCCCGCCCATGCACTGGATTGATATTGTAATACTTATATCACTGGTTATCGCTGCGATCTCAGGCTTTTCGAAAGGCTTTATCGTCGGGCTGGCATCCCTGGCCGGATTTGTCCTAGGAATTTATCTTTCGCTCCGGTATGCCGGCATCATCGAGGAGATCCTGTGCAATGCCACCGGCTCGCGGGCGCCTTATATGTATGTGATCGCTTTCTTCCTTTGTTTTACCGTGGTGGTCATCCTGGTCCACTTCCTGGGAAAATCGGTTGAAAAAATCGTGGAGATCGCCGCGCTGGGCTTTGTGAACCGCCTGGCAGGCGCGGGTTTCGGTGTGATCAAATCCCTGCTGGTATTTGCCATCATCATTCACCTGCTCAACGTGTTTGACGCCGGTCACAGCATCATCAAACCTGAAAGCAAGGAAAAATCGATCTTCTACAATCCGCTGAGCCAGGTAATTCCGGCCGTTCTGCCGTATCTCAAAAATCAGATCGACAGCAATAAGGATGAAAACGAAACACCCGCCATCGTATAATCAGGCAACAGGAGCCGGAAGTTATCCGGACGAAAGAATGGATTACTGATTATCGTATTTCAGCGTATCCTCGCTCACGTAGTCAAGCAGTATTCCCGCTTCACGGAACATCTCTTCTGATTCCTTTCCGGCGTGATACTTCTTTTCACACACCACCCTTTCTATCCCGCAATTGATGATCAGCATGGCACAGGTGCGGCAGGGGGTCATGCGGCAATAGAGCGTGGCGCCTTCAAGGGCGATCCCCAGCCTCGCGGCCTGACAAATGGCATTCTGCTCTGCATGTACCGTGCGCACACAATGATTGGTGACTTTTCCGTCGTCGTGAACCACCTGTTTGAACAAATGCCCTACGTCATCGCAATGCGGCAATCCCCGCGGCGAACCGACATATCCGGTAACCAGGATCTGCTTGTTGCGGGCAATCACGCACCCGCTCCGGCCCCGGTCGCAGGTTGCACGTTTGGCGATGGTGTTGGCCACCTCCATAAAATACTCGTCCCAGGTCGGGCGGATATACTTCTGTTCTTCCATAATCGCAGACCCGGCAATTTTGGTTGGAATACCGGTCAGCCTGCAAAGATAACACCTTAATCGGGTTGCCTTGCATCAGCGTCCCACATAATCAAAACCAACCCAGCGCCGGACAATTTCTCATCTGTATCCCGATTGATCACTTTTAGCAGGATTAACACACTTCTATTATAAGTCTGATTTACATTGCTTTACACTTATGTCAATTTTAATTCAAAAAAACACTTGACAAACTAAGTTTTTAGTTGTAGTTTTGTATGACTGAATAACTAATAATTTAGTTACACCGGAAAACCATGAAAGAACTTACCCGTGCAGAGGAGCAGATCATGCAGATACTCTGGCGCATCGGCAAAGGTCATGTGAATGATCTGCTGGAATATTTTCCTGAGCCGAAGCCGGCCTACAATACGGTTTCAACCATTATCCGCATTCTCGAGAAAAAGGATTTTGTGGATCATGAGGCCATCGGAAAATCGCACCGCTATTTCCCGAAAGTAAGCAAACGCGAGTACGCCCGTTTTACCATGAAGCAGATGCTGAATGGCTACTTCAGCAATTCATACAAGCAGATGGTCTCCTTTTTTACCGGGGAACACGACCTGTCGTTAAAGGAGATGGAGGAAATCCGCCAACTGATAGAACAGCAGATCCATCAAAAAAAGCAAGAGCCATGACACCGGTTTTTATATACCTGACCAAAGCGGCCCTGATCAATGCCCTGATGCTGGGGGTTTATTACTATGCCATCCGCCCCGGCCGCAACTTTTCATTAATGCGGGCGGCATTGCTGGCCACCATTGTCCTGCCGCTGCTGCTACCGCTTATCCCGCAGCCGGTTATTCATCAGGGTGATACCGCAGTACCGGTTTATGTGATTACATTGCCGGAGCCATCCGGAATGGTCACCATACAGCCCGGATCTGAAACCGCTCCTCCGTCATTACCGCCACTTCATGAAATCATATATTATGCAGTTTCAGTGATCCTTTTACTGTCCGCATTGATCGCGGTATTGTCTGTATTGCAGAAAATAAAAAAATCAAACGTCAGAATTACTGCCTACGGAAAAATATACATCGATGATAAAGCCACCAGCCCTTTCTCCTTCTTCAGGTGGGTATTTTTCCCCGGCAGCAGCCTTGAGCTTCCCGGAACAGAATTACTGCTCAGGCATGAATTCAGCCACGTAAGGCGGCACCACAGCATCGACCGCATGATATCCGCGCTATTCAGATCCTTCTTCTGGTTTAGTCCTTTTGCACACCTCAGCTATAAATTATTGGCCGAGGTAAATGAATATCAGGCTGATGCCGACGCAATTCAGGTAACCGGCGACAAGGATGGTTACAACAACCTGATGATAGAATTTGCAGGAATTTACAAGAACAACCCCATAAGTCATCCCTTTAGTGCTCACTTAAAAAAACGCATCATTATGCTCAATCACCTCAAGCCCGGCAAACTGAACCTTACAGCCATCGTTACCGGTATGCTGCTGGTGGCAGCAGTTGCCATCCTCACAGCCATGATACAACCGGGAACTTCTTCCACTGAAATTAATGGTACCGGGAATAACATTCAGGACCTGCCGGAAACCGCAAACACCCTGTTCGCCGACATTGAGCAAACCCATGGACAGGCAGGCGCTACGGAAGACACCACCCTGAAGGAAGCGGAATATCCTGGCGGGGAAGCTGCCAAGCTGAAATTTCTGCAGCAGAACATCCGCTACCCGGCTGAAGCCCGGAAAAACAACATTCAGGGCACAGTGCTTTGCAGATTCACCGTGGAAACTGACGGAAAAGTGACTTCTCCGGAGATCATCCGGGGGATTGGTACCGGCTGTGATGAAGAGGTACTCCGGGTAGTGGCTTTGATGCCGCGCTGGCAGCCTGCCGAAAAAAACGGTAAACCGGTCAGGTCATCCATGGTAATGCCGGTCAAATTTGCCCTTTCGGGCGACTCGGACGATGCCGTTTCGGAAGAAGTCTTTATGGTAGTTGAAAACCCGCCTCAGTTCCCCGGCGGCGATGAAGCCAGGGCAAAATATTTCTCCTCGGCCATACAATATCCTGAGGATGTCAGAAAAGAAAAAATCGAAGGGACCGTATATGTCACCTTCGTGATTGAAAAGAATGGCAGCATCAGCAACGCGAAGGTAATCAGGGGCGTTGACCCCAGGCTTGACAAAATAGCCCTGGAGGCGGTAAACGCGATGCCCGCCTGGACACCAGGCACGCAGCGGGGAAAAACGGTAAGGGTGCAGTTCAACATCCCGGTGAAGTTCAGCCTTAAAAGTGAACCGGCAAAACCAAAAGAAGTAAAGACAACCAGCCAACTCCCTGACGGCAGGGAGGTTTACAACGTGGTTGATGAAACGCCGGAATTCCCCGGCGGAATGGAGAAGCTGGCAGAATTTATAAGTTCAAATACCAAATACACCGAAACCGCGAAAAAGGAAAAAACCGAAGGGACTGTTTATATTTCATTCGTGATTGAAGCTGATGGAAGCGTAAGCAATGCTCAGGTTCTGAGAGGCATAGGCGGAGGATTAGACGAGGTTGCCAGAGAGGCTGTAATGAAAATGCCCGGGTGGAAGCCCGGGAAAAAGGACGGGGTGGCTGTTCCGGTAAGGTTCAATATGCCTGTGAAGTTTAAACTTGATCCCGCCGCGCCCGACAAACCCATGGAACTGCCCGAAAAGATCGTTTACCAGGGACGTGAGGTATATTACAAAGCGGAGCAGATGCCCGAATACACGGGAGGAAACGAGGCGTTGCTGAAATACTTCAGAAATTATATTCCAAACCTGGAATTTGACTCAGAACACGGAAAATCAACCATCTACGTAAGTTTTATTGTAGAACCCGACGGTAGCATCACTCCGTCGGGAATTGCAGGTTCTCCTGAAGCTACTGTCTCCGATAAATTTACAGAAGCCATAGAAAAGATGAAAAACTGGACTCCCGGCAAAACCAGGGGAGCAGTGGTTCCGGTGAAACTGAACTATTTTTTCAGGATAAACAAGTAATTGCCCGCGTATGATCTGCCGCCTGATCTTCTTATTGCTGATTGTACCGGCTTCTGTAAATGCCACCGGAGGATGGCCGTTCAAGGCTCAAATCAACCGGTACAACGCCAATGGCCTGCGCGATGGGCGCTGGATCTACTACTGGGATGATGCGCAGAAAAAGCCGATGAACAAGCTCCGCTTCAAAAACGGGAGGGAGCACGGCCTGAACCGCTATTACAATGAAAACGGGAAGAAATGGCTGAAATTCAGGGCTTTCAAAGATGGCAGGATGAATGTCACCTATTATGACGACAACGGCCGCCGGGAGAAGAAAGGCAAGGCGCTGATGATATACGACGCTGCTGAACTCAGGTATTGCTGGCACGGCAAGTGGAAATACTATGAGAACGGACGCTTTGTCCGTGAGGCGGTGTACAACATGGGCAATGAAACACCCGTGCTGCGGAAACAACGACGGCGATGAAAAGAAATTCGTTAACTGACAATCAGGAATGCCCCAGTGTATCAGCGCCTTCCGTGGTCCAGTCGTAGTTGTACAACCCTTCAAGCAACCGCTGCTGTTTTTCCTCGGGCGAGAGGCTTTCATAAGCCTGTTTCTCGGCTTCAAACGCGGCGCGCTTTTCGGCTTCCACCCGGTGAATCTCATCCAGGTAAGCCTGCTCCACCCTGCGCTTCAGAAAATCGGTAGCCACGGCCGGGAACAATTCAAGCAGTAATTCTTCTTTTTCATCAGCAGCAAGTTTCACCCCGCCGTATTCATGGAAAACCGGGTTTTCCTGTCGCTTGTAAAACCGGGTATCATAGGGCGTTTCTTCGCGCACGCCCGCGATGCTGTAGCGGAATTCAGGATCAACCGGAACAGGCGTTCTGCCGTAAATCCCCTTCACCAGATTGACAAATTGAATCGACTTTGTGGTGTACATGGGCTGCCCCTTCGACTCATCAATAGCACAGTTCACCGCCTGCACCCCCACAATCTGGCTGGTTGGCGTTACCAGGGGCGGGCAGCCGGCATCCATGCGGACGGAAGGAATTAATTCAAGTGTCCGGGGAAGCAGTTTTTCCAGCTTCAGCTGTTTAAGCTGTGCCAGCATATTGGAATACATTCCTCCGGGCACTTCCGCCTCCTTTACCTTCTCATCCGGCTCCGGAAAATTAAAATAACTCTCAATCCTGCCGCAGGTGCTCAGCAGATCATCTTCCTTATCAGCCTTGGCATAGGCAATGGCCAGTTCAAACAGCTCATCAATATCCCTGGGCAGTTTGTCCGTAACAATATTGAACTCCTTCGGAAATTCCTTATACTGATCATATTCAGCCAGTTCGAGCCTGATTTCACGGAGCAGGGCATCTATCTGCACCACCGCTTGACGATTTACCCCTGTTTCAATATTCATGCGGTCGCAAAAAAGCTGGATGATCTCAAACGAAGCGGCTGCCGTTCCGCCCGAGAATGACATGATGTTGGTGTCCACAATATCCGCGCCGTTCACGATGGCCATCAGGGTGGAAGCCAGGCCATAACCCGGTGTGCAATGGGTATGGAAATCTACCGGAATATCCAGGTTTTTTTTCAGCAGCCTCACCAGCCTGCCCGCCCTCAGGGGCGGAACCAGCCCGGCCATGTCCTTGATGGAAATCATGTCGGCGCCCATTCCCTGAAGCTTCAGCGCTTTTTCGATGTAATACTCGTCCGTAAAGATATGGGTCTGCAGCGGTTTGGCCTGCAGCAGCGCTTTCAGCCTTTTGAACCGCGAAAAATAAGGATCAACGGTGTAGCAGATGGCGCAATCGGCAATGCCGCCGTTTTCTTTCACCGATCTGATGGTCGATCCGATGTTGTCGGTATCATTCAGGGCATCGAAAATCCGCATAATGCTGATGCCGGATCTGATGGCGTTCCGGTTAAACCCGTCAATCACATCATCCGGATAAGGATTGTAACCAAAGAGATTTCTTCCGCGCGACAGGGCGGTGAGCTTCGTGGTATCTCCGACGCCCTCCCTGATCTTTTCCAGCCTGTTCCAGGGATTTTCATTCAGGTAGCGCATCACCGAGTCGGGTACCGCCCCACCCCATACTTCCATGGCATAAAAGCCGGCTTCACGGTACAAAGGCAATACCCGGTCAACCTGCTGCTGGGTCATGCGGGTGGCAAACAGCGACTGTTGTCCGTCGCGTAAGGTCAAGTCTCTGATTAAAAGCTTTTTAGTCATATAGCAGTGAAAATATGTATAAACAGACAACGCAATACAATCGGGAAAAATTTTTTCGGGACAATTATTTCTGCCTATGCGACAAAAGTAAAAACTTTAATATTCAATGCGATAGGAAACGGAAAATAAAAGTTTAACTCAAACTGACGGGGACTTCCGCTATGTGATGTGCCTGTATTGATTCAGCAACGTACCTTAAGAAGTTTGCCACAAAAACTCAATAACACAAAAACGCACCAATGATTTTTTCTCTTTTCATGAAGAAACCGATAAAAACAGATGCTGATAGCAAATGCTGCTTCACTCAAATTATAATATCCGGCCCTCTGTTTACCGCTGATGATTATGTAATCAGCCTGAACCGGAAAACTGAAGAATAATATTGACATACTTCAGAATCGGTATCCTAACCACAGGAATATCGAAGCTGGTTAACTAGCCTGCAGTATAATCCGGAGATAAATAATTTCTTAAAATATTTCTGTGCTATTCTGAGTTTTGGTGTTTCCGCGGTATAATAATCAGCGCAATATTTAATGAATAATTCAACTCATGTAACTTTGCAGCCCGAAAAGCATCTTATTCAGCATCAAAAAAAAGATTCACTCCATGACTTCTGACTGCCCGACAGCAGATTCCGTATATGAAGCATATCCCCGGATCAGGATGCTGCCGGTACCCGAAAAGGTGTCAGCTTACGTAAAAGCAATCTGGACGCTTGAAAAAGGGAGCGGGGTTCACCATGAGCGCCTGTATCCCAATGGCGAGACCCAGCTGATCTTCCATTACGGCAGTCCTTTCGGCGAAAGCTATGGAGGCGGCCGGCCCGGACTACAACCTCAAAGCCTTATCTGCGGGCAGTTTACCACATACAAGGATATCTTTTTATCCGGCAATGCCGGCCTGCTGGGGGTGGTGTTTCACCCTTATGCTTCCAACGCCTTGTTTGGCATTCCGGCGCACCATTTTACCCACCTCACGGTCGGTCTGCCTGAAATTGACAAGAGCCTGGAAGAAGCCGGCAGCATGGTAGCCGAAGCGCCCGGCCTGCCCCGGCGCCTTCAGATCATTGAAAATTTTATGCTGAAGCGCCTGCACACCATAAACCAGCGCCATTTTGCGCTGGTCAGGAAAAGCGTGGAGCTGCTTGCCCAAAAAGCCGATGGCCCCGCGGTTTCAAAAGCCGCTGAATCCCTGTTTGTCGGGAACCGTCAATTTGAAAGGGTTTTCAGGGATTATGTGGGGCTGAGCCCGGTCCGGTATGCCGGGATTACCCGCTTCAACAAAGCCCTGTCGCTTTTCGGCACGCCTCAGCCGCTGACCGGTATCGCGCTTGAAGCCGGATACTACGATCAGGCCCATTTTATCCGCGAATTCAAAAGCATTGCCGGCGAACTGCCTTCCGTTTACCGGAAAAACCTTTCAATGCCGGATTTCGGATAAAAGTCGTATTTGTACAATTCCACCTCCCGGCAGCGGAATAATTTTGCAGCAAAAACGAAAATTATGAATCAGGCAAACGATTATGTGGAAAAAAGCAGAAGCTATCTGCAGATGTTATGTGAAACCATTCCCGGACGCTGCGTCGGCAGTGAGGGCAACCGCCAGGCTACCCGTTACTTCAGGCAGACACTTGAATCCCTCGGCTGGGAAACGCGATCGGCGGCATTTAACGCGATGGACTGGATCACCAATGGGGCCAGCCTTACCGCCGGGGGCGAAGCATTCAGCGTACACTCAAGCCCCTACGCGCTGGGCTGCAACACAGAAGCCTCCCTGCTGCAGGCCGGTTCCCTTTCCGAACTGGAATCACTCAGCATGCAGGACCGGATCGTTCTGCTGCATGGTGAACTGGCCGCGGAACAACTGATGCCGAAGAACTTTGTATTTTATAATCCTGAACACCATCAGAAAATCATCGCCGCCCTGGAAGCCGGAAAACCGGCCGCGCTGATCTGCGCTACCGGATACAACCCGGAACTGGCTGGCGGTGTCTATCCCTTTCCCCTGATTGAAGACGGCGATTTTGACATACCGTCAGTTTACACCACCGAAGAAGAAGGAAAGCGCCTTCTCGCCCTTACGGGTAATAAAGTAAAACTGGTTTCCGAAGCCACACGCATCCCCGGAACCGGATATAATGTTACAGCCCGTAAAGGGAAAAATCCCGGAAAAAGGATTGTGGTTACCGCGCACATAGATGCCAAAAAGGGCACCCCCGGCGCCATTGACAATGCCACGGGAGTGGCCGTACTGCTGCTGCTGGCCGAAATGATGAAGGATTATCAGGGCGAACCGGTCATCGAACTGGCGGCCTTTAACGGGGAGGATTACTACGCGGTGCCCGGACAAATGCTTTATATCTCAGAAAACCATCAACATTTCAACCAGATCAGCCTGAATATCAACATCGACGGGGCCGGTTATCACGAAGGCGGGTCCGCCTACTCGTTGTTTGGCCTGCCTGAGCGCCTGACGCAGGAGGCGCATGCCGTTTTCAGGGATGCACATGGTTTTTGGGAAGGCCCGCAGTGGCCGCAGGGGGATCACAGTATTTTTGTACAATACGGATGCCCGGCCATCGCCCTTACTTCGGAATGGTTCCTTCAGCACCTTCACTCACAGCGCATTACCCATACCCCCGCCGACCAGCCGGGAATAGTCAATCCCGCCCGGATGCCGGAGATTGCTGCAGCCATCAGGGATCTGATACTGAAAATCTGAAGCCGGTTTCCCGGCATAGCAGCGGTTTGTTGATTTGCCAATCCAATGGTATTTCAGGCGGAATCCAAATTCCGCTTGGCCGGGGAGAAACTGAATACTGATTTGTCAATGAACATAAAACTGAAAATCATATTGTTCACGCCTGAATGATAAGGCCGGAACAGATAACTTCTTTCCCGTATTTTTGTTATCTTTGTTTTAAAGACGTTATTCGGGTGTATCGCTTGCCTTTTCTGGCATCTATACGGAAAGTATGATTACAGGATTATTTCCTTTTTCCTGAAATCAATACAACGCAAATAAGCCTGACAAATGTTTTATAAGCCCCCTGAAAATGAAAACAGAAAACAAAGTATTACATCTGCCCATTCTTGTAGAACAGGACGAAGACAATATTTATATCGTAAGCTGCCCTGTTTTCAAAGGCTGTCACTCTTATGGAAAAACAGTTGAGGAAGCCCTGACAAATATCAAAGAAGTGATTGATATTTGTATTGAAGAGGAAAAGGATAAAGTTTCCGGCACAAACCGCTTTGTTGGTTTCAGAGAAATACAGGTTTCGTATAAACCGGCAACAGCCTGATACAGATTTTTATGCCCCAATTGCCTGTTATTTCCGGTAAAGACTTTATCAGATTTCTGCTGTCGCCTGGCTTTGTGGTTGTGCGGATCAATGGCTCACACCACAGACTGAAACATCCTGATGGCAGGGTAACTACTATTCCGGTGCATAAAAGCGAAAGTATTCCGAAAGGCCTGTTACGAAAAATTATTCGTGAAGATTTAGACCTTGAACTCACCGATTTCCTGAACCTTTTCGAAAAATACAATTAGCGTCCGGAATAAAAACGAAATATCACGGCATTTTGAACAGCTGCTAAATTGCAGGGTTGCTTTTACAAAATGCCGGTACAGGTTATCAAAACCAACGGGTTTTGCTGAATCTCAAATTCAACGGCATACCAGGCGGAATTCAAATTCCACTTAGCCGGGCCCGGATAAAACCAGGATTAAATTACGTCCGCCTCGATCGCCTGAAGCACCTCTTTGGTGTCATTATCATACACAAATGCAATCACACTGCAGTTTTCAGGCACATACTCCTCTTTAAGGATATACTTGAATGATTTCACCAGGGATTCGGGATTCGGCGTTCCGGCAGCTGCAATGCTGCTTCCCCAGGTGGATGTAATGGCTGAGCGCAACACGTGATTGTGAACATATTCCTTAATAACCGGCGTATCGCCCGAGCCGGAATCATTGTTCTTCTGCGGCTTCACAATGCCGCTTTCGGCAAGCACCACCACCAGTCTGAGGTTTCTGTCAAGCGCGGTGATAAACCTGGCTTTGACATGGGTGCACAGCTTCCTTTCCGCAGCGTCATATTCGTTGATCATCTGAAGATCAATCAGCGGCTGTGTTGAGAGGGCGTCGGTTACGGCAGCGCCCCAGGCGGTCGGCGTGATGATGTGGTTGTTGGGATGTCCCCTGCGGTTAACCATACCATTGGGATTGCCTACCATCCCGACCCCGAAAAAAACGTCCCAGGCCGTTCCGGCCTCCGTCCTGAAATCATAGGTAAAATCGCCCCCGGGAGTGGGATTGGCAAAATACCCGGCATGCACCGCCAGCAGCACCAGCTTTTCTCCGTGCACTTCTTTAAGATCGTGCGCCAGTTTGGCCGCTTTGGGGCAGTTTACACAGGTGTGACCCGTGTAGTCCTCCAGCAGGACCCGCTTCTGCACGGTTGTAACCGCGGGAAATTCAGGTACCGGACAGGCTGCCGTATCAAGCGACCCCGTTTTTTTGGTGAAGGGTTCTTCAATCTTATCACATGAACTGATCAGGGCTATTCCCGAGAACAGCAGAACCGATCCTATCAATGCTTTCATGCTGATTTTCATTGTTTTGTCTTTTTCAGTTTACACTCAGAAAGCGCTGGTCAGGGTAATGGTTAATCCGTTGGAAGCAGGGACATTGCGGCAGACGCCGCCGACGCAAAGAATGCCTTCACGCTGCTTGCCGTAAGTAAGCGTCAGGCGGTTTGATCCGTATGTATAGCCCGCCGAAACCGCCGGATAATGAAACCTCCTGTCCTTGTCCGGATTACCGTAATTGTACTGATCTGCAACCGTAAGGTACCACTTGGGCGCCACGGTATACTCGATCAGGAACTGCAGCCAGTCGCCTTCATCCTGTTTCGTGAGCAGGTGCTGATACTCCAGTTTCACGGCCCTTTTATCCGTAAGGCGGTAGGTGCCGTCGGCAATAAAAATATGCGCGTTCACCATAGGATCGCCCGGATGCCCTTCAATCACATCAATATTATACTTCAGGTTTACGTAAGATACCAGTAATTTGAAATCGGCAGTGAATTTCCGCTGGATCTCAATGTTGAAGTCCCGGAAATAGAGTTCATTACCGAAAGCCAGGAAGGGAGAGGTATATCCCGCTGTCCCTGCTCCGCCGGGCACGGTGTCGCCTTCAAGCGGATCGCGCTGTATGGATGTGATGCGGGAGTAGTTGATGGCAATATCGGTACCGTATTTTCCCCCGATCTTACTGCCCCGTTTGATCTTATAATTCACCTGCCCCTGAAGCGCCATTTCGCCGTTGGGCTGAGTGGCATAGGGGTACATGGCAGAGAGTGCATAGGCATGCTGGCGGGTGAGGGCCGGAAGATAATTGATATCCAGCGCGCTGCCCGTTTCGGTGCGTTTCGATTTAAAACTCATGTTATCGGTACGCTTGGCCGAAACAATAACGCCCAGTCCCCTGGTGGAATAAGAGGTCTGCAACAGTAGCGACTCCCCGTTTTTATAGATATAATCATTCATGGCTGAGGGGTCGTTCATTTTGTTTGCATACTCCCCGTCGATGGCAAACCCACCCCTTGAAATATTGAAACGGGCCGCCCACGAAGCCACATTGGCAGGAAGGATCAGCAGCTCATCAGGCCCTGCCGAAATCTCCTCAGTGTCCTGATACTTACTTACGAAGCTTCCTCCCATGGTTACCCTTGTCCTGTATTTCGCTTCCTTATCGAAAATATCGTTCAGCGCAAACTCTCCGTCAAGACCGCGTACTATGCCAGGGCCCTGTTCCCAGAAATAACGCTGGGTGCCGATCAGACCTTTCAAAACAACACCTTCGGTCGGGCTGAACCTGACTTTGGCGCCTTTCAGGGCATTGTCATACCCAAGGTTGCGTTCTTCATAACTGCGGAGCACCATACCCGAGCCGAACTGCTCGTAAAAATTTCCCACGGTGATCTCAAACTGCTCGTTTCTCCAGGAACCAAACCAGTAGGGTACGCCATTCCCCTTATAACGTGGATCGTATCCAAGGATGGGATTGAGGTAACTTTCGGCGCGCAGTCCGGCACTGAAGTTTCCGTTTGTATAAAGCAGGTTGGCAAAGGAGTTCATGCGCATTTTTTCAGCTACCTCAAAAGCCCCGATGGCCGAGTCGGCACGGTAAACCTGCGCATCGAGCTGAAAATTGCCGCTTACGCGACCGCCTTCCAGGAAATTCTGGGCACGAACTAAGGGAGCAGCCAGCAAAAGCATTGCTGCTGCAAAAAGAGTCAGGGAGGTTGTTTTCAATGGATATAAATTGAAAGGATTATTCCGGTTTTAAAACTTTTCGATCCTGAGATTGGCTGTTTATCTCCGGGAATCAGTGAGATTCTACCGCTTCTCCGCGGTTTAGTTTACGCACCATCTCAATCAGCTGAAGCTCGCTGCCTTCGCTGAAGGAGGTATGCTGCCATACGATCTCTCCCTTGCCGTTCACCAGGAATGTATGGGGAATCATATTCACATTCATCGCACGTTTGAAGTCGCCGTTGGCATCCAGCAGCACTTCATAATCCCAGCCCTTGCCGTTTACGGTAGGGCCTACTTTCGAGGTTGACCTGGCATCGTCGATGGAAACGGCCACCAGTTTCACACCGGTCTCCTCAACCCAGTCCTGATAAACATCGGCAATGGTGGTCAACTCGTTGATACAGGGCTTGCACCACAATGCCCAGAAGCTTACGATCATGGGCTTGCCATTATTGTTAAGGTCGGCGGTATTGAACACTTTGCCATCGAGGGTTTTAACATTGACTGCAGGCAGTTTTTTCAGATTTTTTTCAGCATCCTGGGCTGCAGCCCCCATCACAAAAGTGAGCATCAATGAGAAGAAAATGACTTTTTTCATGTTGTTTTGTTTGTTTCTCTGCTTTCAATTCAATAATCATGCCTCTCAGGCAATGTAAACTTCAAGGATCTCCGAGGGTGATGAAGGAATGATATCAACCCGGTCGATGCCTGCAGGAATCAGCACAGCCTCCCCCTGCGAAAGGGCAATCTGGGGCTCGGTGGTTCCGTCGTGAACCAGGGTCACTGAACCGGCCACACATACATAGATCACAAACGAGTCCAGCTCGCTGTAATCCTTGCCCAGGGTCTTGTCAAGGCTGATCAGGTTGGTGGTGAAATACGGACTTGTCACCAGGTTGGCCGATCCATTCTTATTCGGCTTATATTTTGACTTATAATCGTCGTAAACATTGAAGTCAATGGCATCCAGGGCTTCCTCAATGTGCAGTTCCCGTGATTTTCCTTCATGGTCAACACGGTCCCAGTCGTAAATCCGGTAGGTAGTATCGGAAGTCTGCTGTATTTCGGCCAGAAAGGTTCCCGGTCCCAGGGCGTGTACCCTTCCGGCAGGCATATAAAAAACATCACCCTTCTTTACCTTCTCCACATTCAAAATATCGCGCAACGTATTGTTATGAAGGTGAGCGAGATACGTTTCCCTGTCCACCTTCCGGCTGAAACCGCTGATCAGTTCAGAACCCGGATCGGCATCAATGATGTACCACATTTCCGACTTGCCGTAACCGATGTTGCGCTTCGCGGCCAGCTCGTCATCCGGATGAACCTGAATGGAAAGGTAGTCCGCGGCATCAATAAACTTGACCAGAATGGGAAACTCATCACCGAACCTTTCATACACTGCATCCCCGACCAGGTCGCCCATGTAGATCTCTACCAGTTCATTCAGGTCGTTTCCTGCAAGAAACCCGTTGACAATGGCGGTCTGATTGCCCGCAACACCCGAGAGCGCCCAGGCTTCACCGCAATTGGGCAGGGGGGAAAAATCAATTCCAAGTACTGACCTTATCTTGGTTCCTCCCCAGATCTTATCTTTCAGTACCGGCTTGAATTTCAACGGATACAATTGATTTTCCATATCGCTATTCAGTTTTTATGCGTTTTCCCGCGACGCAGGCAGACAAAGCCAGTGAGCTTAAGACTGCGGGGTAAAATTACAATAAATTCAATCATACAAATAGTAAGATACATTACCATTTACTGATAATCAAACACTGCTGAGCCTCTTTTTGATATTTTTTAAAATGTTTTTGCTGTAGGAATGCCATCACTGTAAATGATGACTCAGCATCAGAAAAGAATGATCAAAAGAGAAAGCGTATTGACAACCGGTAAAAATTTTCATTGAGCAATTAGAAAATACCTGAAAACGGCTAACAATCCGTTCAATCTTTTCGAAAAAAAAACGACGCAGCCTTGTTTCCAAAGCTGCGTCGTTGAAAAAATTGAAACAGGAATTACCTCACAATAAGTTTGTAACTCTGATGTTCAGCATTTCTGATGATTTTTGCCACATACAATCCGGCCGGGATATTCAGGCCGAACGTATATTCATCACTTCCATTGAGTTGACGGCTGTAAACCTGCTGTCCCTGAAGGTTATAAAGCACAAAACTGATGGCGCCATGGTCAGCCGCATTCACGGTAATCTGCCTGCCGAAGGCAAAAACCTTAAGGCCGCTGATCTGCGGTTGATCAATTCCGATTGAAATCAGGTCAAGGAGCAATACATTGTCAAGTCCGCCCGAAGGATTGCGTGTGTCGGTTTCTATCCACACTCCTGAAGGGACTTCATAGGCATGCACAACGGATCCGTCTTCACCGCTGCGGATTTCCACGCGCTGAACTCCGGCATCGTTCACATTCGGAACGATGCCGCCCCATGATCCGTTATCGCCGGCAACCTCACTGATATAGAAAGGCGCATAGGATGTAATGGAAGCAAAATCCACCTCGCTGCTTTCGATATGCGCTGCATAAAGCGGGCGGCCTGTGCCGGCTGCATTGTCATAAAGCAGGGCGAAATCCTTGGGAGTATCCTCACTGATGCCCATAATGGCCGTACCCTGTGCGGGATCAGCTTCCACGCCGAACTGCAGCACGGTAGCATAATCGGTTGTGGTAAGCCGGTGAGTAATTACAGAGCCATCGGCACCATCATTCAGCGAAATGCGCATAAAAATCTGGTTACCGGGGGTGAACCTCGCGTTACCGGTAGGCTCAGCGATAAACCATCCGGTATAAGTTCCGGTGACATCGGTGGTAAATTCGCCGTACTCACCCGGATTTGCCAGGGAAGTGCTGGTGGTACGCGAATAAGTACCATCAGCGGCGATAAAGATACAGTTGCCCGCGCCATCTGCCGTTGGCAGGTCCGATTCGAGCACAACCTTATTGAAATACCTGTAGGTTGCTTCAGGCGTCAGGTTTTCGAGGGTAGCCCAAAATGCATAAGGTACGCGGGTATTGTTGGTACCGTTGATCCCCTGTACAAACTGCGGAAGGATAACGGCGGCAATTCCGGGTTGCCCCGGATCTGTAACATTACCATTACAGGTCACCACTTTATCGGCTGCGCCGCCACCGGCATTTACAATGGTTTGCCCGTTGTAATCGCCTGCCGTGAGACCCGCTGTTAAACGTACTGAAACGGTTACCGGTTGTCCGGTAATGATTCCGTCGGCGTAAGCAAATTCAAGGGTTGTTCCGAAGGTTGTTCCGTCAGCCGAAATCTCATAGTCAGCAGGTGCTGTTACAGTAATGTTTCCGCTGCCATCGAGGTCGTTTCCGCTCAGCAGGTATGTCTGCACGCCCGAGGGGCCACTGCCTTCAATGTAAGTAAATCCGCTAAGGGCGGAAGGACTGACCGAAAGCGCAGGTTCGCCGGTAGGCATCAGGTCAATGACAAGGATATCCACCTCGCCTCCGAAAGGATTGCGGGTGTCATAAACTCCCCAAACGCCATCCTCAGAAGTATGCACAGCCACCAGGCTGCCGTTGGTCCTGCTGCGTTCTTCAATCCTGCGGATGCCATCGGGAAGGATGTTGGGAACGATACCTCCCCAGGAGCCGTTATTTCCCTGAACTTCCGATGTATAGAAAGTTACATAAGTACCAACGGCTGTAAAGTCGATACCGGTTGTTTCAATACTGGTGCCGTAAACCGGACGGCCAGTACCGTTAACATTGTCGTAAAGATACACCATGTTGCCTGAAGCAGCCTCGGAGATACCCCTGATTCCGGTACCTTCGCCAGCCTGGTTTACCGTCCCGAAATTAATCACTTCGGCCGAAGCTGTGGTTGTTAAGCGGGTAGCCACGCTTGTACCATTTTCTCCATTGTTCAGCATAATACGCATGAAAACCTGGTTTCCGGGGGTGAAACGGGCATTGCCGCTTGGCTCGGTGATAAACCATCCGCTGTATGAGCCGGAAGCATCCGTGGTAAACTCCCCGTACTCACCGGCATTGGCCATGGATGTGCTGCTGGTTCTGGCAAAGGATCCGTCGGCATTTACAAAAATCACGTTACCGGCTCCGTCGGTAGTAGGCGAATCGGAGCTGATTACCACCTTATTGAAATAGCGGTAGGTTGCATTGGGGAGCATATTGCTGATGCTTGCCCTGAAAGCGAATGGCACCCGTTTTGCATTCGTGCCGTTGATCCCCTGTATCCACATCGGCAGGGTCTCAGCACTCAGCACGGGAACCGGATAAGTAACACTTCCCGAGCAGGTTACAATGGCATTAGAGGCATTTCCGCCTGCATGCACAATTTGCTGACCGTTGTAATTACCCACGGCCAGCCCGGCTTTCAGCCTGACTGAAATGGTGAGGGGCTGTCCGGTGATAACGCCGCCGGCAAACGGAAGGCTCAGGGATGAGGAAAATGCTGTGCCATCGGAAGATATCTCATAATCGGCAGGCGCTGTTACGGCAATGTTTCCGCTGCCTTCCAGATTTGCGGCGCTGAGTGTATAGGTCTGAGCAGCCGAAGGCCCGCTACCGGTCACATAGGTAAAACCACTGAGTGTAGCCGGAGAAACTGTAATAACCGGAGTATTGGCTGCGATCAGGTCGATCACAAGCACTTCATCCAGTCCGCCGGCAGGATTGGCCGTTACGGTTGCACCCCAGACTCCGTCAGGTGATGTATCTGTCTTAATGATAGTCCCGCCAGCCAGGGCGCGTTCCTCAATTCTTCTCACACCGCTGGCATTCACATTGGGGACGATTCCTCCCCATGCGCCGTTAACATTATAGACATCCGTTGTATAGAATGCGGCATAAGAGCCTGCACCCGCATAATCCACACCGGTTACTTCGATACTTGTACCAAAAATCGGGCGACCGCTACCATTCGTATTATCGTAAAGGAAAGCAAAGTTCTTCGGTGATGCAGTAGAAACTGCACGGATTGCAGTTCCTTCAACAGCGGTAGAACCAGTCCCGAAACCGATAACGGTAACATAATCAGCAGTGGTAAGTCTGTTCACAACGGTTGTGCCATCGTTCCCGTCGTTGATCATTATGCGCATAAACACCTGATTCCCTGGTGTAAATCTTGCATTTCCGGTTGCTTCAAATAAAAACCAGCCGCTGTATTGCCCGCCTGAATTAGTAGTGAATGTTCCGTAAACATTTGACCCGCCGAAACCGGGGCTGCTGGTTCTGGTGAAGGTACCGGAAACGGCATCGACAAAAATCGGATTTCCTGCACCATTTGTGGTGGGTCCGTCAGCTGAAGTCACTGCCTGGTTGAAATACCGGTAAGTGGCATTCGGTTGCAGGTTACCGAGCGTTGCATAAAAAGCGAAAGGCACCCTGGTATTGGCCGGGGTATTGCCGTTGATATAAATCGGAAGCACCGCAGAAGTGATGGCAGGAGCAGGTGAGATGACGATGGAAGAACTGGTCGCCTGGGTCAGTCCGCTTGCATTCGCGTTCAGGGTGAAAGTACCCGCGGCGCTGAAAGTGATGTCGTTAAAGCTAGCTACGCCGGCCACGGCTGCACGGGTCACAGTTCCGCCAAGCGTACCGGTACCGGAAGCAATGGATAAAGTAATATTGCCTGTAAACCCGGGATCTACCGTGTTGTCGCCGCGGCGCGCTTCAACGGTGAAGGCAGCAATTGAATTCCCCTGAGTGCCGGCAGCAGGGAAACTGACGAATGCCAGCTGGGTGGCAGGGGAAGAAACAACATAGCTCTGCTGCGGCGAAGTAGTGGAAGCAGAAAGATTGTCAGTGGCCGTTATTGAATAATAAACGGTTGTGCCGTCTACCTGCGCGGGAATGTTGCTTGCCGTAGTATAAGTGCTTCCCGAAGTTAGTGTCATGGTAATCGGATTGGTAAGGCTGCCACTAACGGTACCCCAGTTTAGCACCACCGAAGAAATGGTTCCGTCGGTATCGGTAACATCTGCACTCACCGAAACAGTGGTTGAAGGAGTAATTCCCGTTGCGGGTGTCTGAACAATGTTTGAAATAGACGGGGGCAAATTCCCACCTGAGGTATAACCAGTCCAGGTAAAATCATCAATCATGATTCTTTCCGTTGTACCAGTATTACCAACCTCAATAAGAATATTATCTGCTGAACTGTTAATTGTTCCGTCATAGGAAAACCAGTCGCTGGAAACAAGCAATGAGCCGTCAATATTAGCCAAATTTGTCCAATCTGTACCTCCATTAACGGAATACCTGACAGTATAATCAGGGATTGGATTCCCATCCCATCTCCTTACTGCAAATGAAAAAGTCGATACCCCACCTGATGTTATTGTGGCAGTTAACCTTGTATCGGCAGTATTTCTTAAGCGCCATGAATATGTTCCAAGAGCTCCGGGAAAACCATCTTGCGCTGCTGTGGTATTTCTCAAAGCATTGATAGATACAAAGGAAATAATTCCATCTGCATATGAATGATTCCCATATGAACCAAACCCTGAAACATTTGGATCCTGAATCCAGTTGGCTTCTGAATCAAAATCAATGGTTGTTTGTCCAAATGCGGTTAGTGATAAAAAAAGTATCACAGCCTGCAAAAGAAAAATTTTACTAATTATTTTCTTCATTTTTTTTTGTGTTAAGATTTAAAAAATTAGCCCAAACCATTATTGTAGAATAGATTAATGCTTTTAGAAAATTCTCTATCTCACCATCACCTTACCTGAAGCAATGCCTTTATTGCTGAGAATGCGAACGATGTAAGCGCCGGCAGGTACATTCAGGGTATACGAAGCCTGGCTGCCACTGATGGTATAGCGGGCGACCTCCTGGCCGTAGAGGTTGATGAGTTGGATATGTCCGTTCACCACCTGATCAAGCTGAATGCTGAGTTCTTTACCATAGGCAAATATTTTACCCATCTGGTTTACAGGAGAGCCGACACCAAGGGTTGTATTGATTACCAGCACATTATCAATGCCTCCGGCCGGATTTTTCGTATCAACGGTACCCCATACACCATCATCATCGGTATAATTGCTGACGATGGCCCCGGTAGTCAGGCTGCGCTCTTCAACCCGTTTTACCCCTTGAGCGTTAATGTTCGGTACAATTCCGCCCCAGGCGCCATCGGTACCGGCTACATCATTGGCATAAAATTCCGCATAGGTTCCTGCAACAAAACTTACTCCAGTTGTTTCTACCTGGGTGCCATACAGCGGCCGACCGGTTCCTGCAGTATTGTCATAAATAAAAACAAAATTCTTCGGAGTGAAATTGCTGATCCCGCGGATGGCAGTTCCGGCCGTGTCGGCAGCGCTGGTATAGAACCCCAGGGATTTCACGCTTTCGGCAATTGTAAGGCGGGTGGTTTCAGCAGTTCCGCCGGCACCGTCGTTTAGCATGATGCGCATAAACAATTCATTGCCCGGTTTAAACCTGGCATTGCCGGTAGGCTCTGTAACAAACCAGCCGCTGTAACTTCCGCTGGCATCGGTCGTAAACTCGCCAAACTGACCCGGAGTTGTCATTGAAGTACTGGTGGTGCGTACAAATTCACCGGTTGAAGGATTCACGAAAATACAATTCCCTGCGCCGTTGTAATCAGGACCATCGGATCCGCTGACAATTTTATTATAAAAACGGTATGTTGATGAAGGCAGGAGGTTAGAGAGGGTGGCATGATAAGCAAACGGCACCCTGTTACCATTGGATGGAGTGGCCCCTTCGATAAACTTTGGCAGAATGTAGGCCGAAATGGAAGCAGGAGTGCTTGTTGTAACGCTGCCGCTTAAAGGAATCTGAAGTTCGGGGGCTCCGCCTCCGGTAACGGTGAAAACACCGGAATAACTGCCGGCCGGCAATCCGGCTTTCAGCCTGATGCGGACAGGCACATCCCCATTGCCGGGGAAACTTCCGTTCTCGTAAACCACATTACCCGGATCACTGGTGAAATTAACGCCATCGACAGAATATTCATAATCAGCTGAAGGGGTCATTGTAACGGCTCCTGATGCCGGGGTCAGATTAAAGGCATTTAATGTAGTTATCTGAACTTCAGAAGGACCAGCACCTTCCAGGTAGGCAAATCCTGATAAGCCTGAAGGTGTAGCAGTAATCATCGGAGAACTGCCCAGACCCCTGAAAGTAACATTGTCGTAACGGAGGGTTCCGTTAGAACTGTAGGATGATGTGGAGGTTGCAGCGCCGTAGTTCGAGCCGTCAACAAACTCAGTTACTATCCGTACGCCAAATGAAGCATTCCCGGCAACGCCTGAAATACCTGAGAAATCAGCGCTACGCTGATACCAGGTATCGCCTGCATCAGCAATATAGCGCCCGTTATCAAATCCTTTATCCACGCCGGCGGCAGTATTGGTGGCATTGCCTTCATTGGCCTCAAAATCTTCCCATTCGCTTCCGTTGAGGGTATACTGAACCCGGAGTCTGTTTGCTGAAGTATTGCTGTGCCGTCCGTCCCAGCTCAGGGCAATGGTGCTGTAACCGGAGGTAGAAACCAGGAACTCCACCCCCGCGGTACCTGATCCGGTTCCCTGCGCGGGATATGCTGCTGAATTCCAGGCACGCCCGCCGGTGCCCGTTCCGGTGTACCCTGTTGCGAAGGTGGCTGTCGTTCCGCCGATCAGGGCAGCGGTTCCCGAACCGGTGCTGGGAGTAATCACGTCGCCCTCAAAAGTCCATTGCGTAATCGTTACCTGGGCATTTGCCATCCCGGTGGTTATTGCAAAACCAGCCATCAGCAAAAATGCAATTACAATCATTTTAGGGTAATTTTTCTTCATATTGACAGGAATTAAATTGTTAGAAAATTCTGCTTTACAGCGGTGAGAAATTAATCTATTAACCAATGTACAAATTTAACTGATTTTTGCTTCCATTATGTTAACAATTCCTAAAGATTTGCTATTATCAGATCAAATATTTACTTCGCCCCCCTTTCGCACCTGATTAGCAGTCAAAATGCATAAAAATCAGTGCGATGCAATAAACCATATTCTATGTTTACTGCTAAACAAGGCGATGTTTGCCCCAGATAACCGGGTGAAGTTCCGGCTCAGCCATAGCAAACCGGACAATCTGAATCCTGCAATGCCCGTTCTTAATAAAAACACCAAACTCTGCTCTGTCAACCCGAAAAGTCAGGAGAGGGTTTCAGTCTGTCCGCGGCAGTTATAATACCAAACAAATTCTCTACATTTAGCTGAGATTATGTACTGAACTTGAAATAATATCACTACTTCCGAAAGCTTATCTGTTTATTATTCAGTAGTATTATAACATTTTCCAAACTCTACATGCAGGATTGCTGCCAAAATATACTACATAACAATTTCTATTTTGAATCCGGGAGATTTCATAGCTTTGATCATTCATAAAACTGTTTGAATTATGTTTCTGTTCAAGCATGCGGGCAAATCTATCGAACTGATAGATAACTTCCTGAATATCATAGATCAGGGAGCCATACTATTCAAAGAGGGGGTCAGAAATTACCTCTACGGCAACAGGGAGAATTTTCTGAGCAATCTGCAAACGCTCTCATCACTTGAAACTGAGGCGGATATCATTAAGCGGAAAACCGAAAACCTGCTTTATACCCAATCCCTAATGCCACAGCTTAGGGGAGATATTCTGAAACTGCTTGAAGAGCTTGATAATATTATTGACCTGGCCAAAACGAACCTGTTTCAGTTTGATGTGGAGATTCCTTTTATCCCGGCCGAACTGAACCAGGAGTTGGTTAAGCTGACCGAGTTGTCGGTTTCTGCCATTGAGTCTGTGATCCCGGCTGCAAGGGCCTATTTCAAAGATCCTGAATCGGTGAAGGAAAAACTGCACAGGGTTTATTTATATGAGAAAGAGGCCGACAAACTGGCTGATGCAATCAAACGCAGGGTTTTTCATGAGATGCCCAACCTTAAATTAAGTGAAAAATTTCATCTAAGGTATTTTACCCTGCATATTGAAATACTGTCGGATGCCGCTGAAAAAACAGCCGATGTGCTGTCGATCATGGCCATAAAACGTACCATCTAACATCAGATAACCGGATGTTGCTGCTGATCTTTCTGTCGAGCGGGTTATTTCTGGGTTGGTCCCTTGGGGCCAATGATGCGGCAAATATTTTCGGTTCGGCGGTAGGATCAAAAATGATCCATTTCCGGAAGGCTGCCATCATTGCCAGCATATTTGTGGTCCTGGGCGCAGTATTTCAGGGCCGGGGCACAGCCGACACCCTCTCAAGCCTCGGTGCCGTGGACGCATTGGCCGGAGGGTTCACCGTTTCGCTTTGCGCCGCGCTTACTGTGTTTTGGATGACGCGTTATGCCATTCCGGTATCCACCAGCCAGGCAATAGTGGGAGCCATTATCGGTTGGAGCATGTTTGCAGGACTGCCCACTAATTATACGGTGCTTACAAAGATTGTCTCAACATGGATATCCGGCCCTATCCTCGGAATGATCTTTGCCGCGGGGCTATTTCTGCTGCTGAGGTGGTTTTTGCGCAGAACAAAAATTCATGTAATCAAACTCGATTCGTATATCAGGATTTCGTTGATCGTTGTTGGCGCATTCGGGGCTTACAGCCTGGGAGCCAACAACATCGCCAATGTTATGGGCGTTTTTATAAATACCGCGCCTGATATAATACTCAATTTCGGTTTCTTTTCGCTTGACGGGGTACAGCTCCTTTTCCTGCTTGGAGGGCTGGCCATCGCGCTTGGGATATTTACCTACAGCGAAAGGGTAATGCATACGGTTGGCAACGGCATCCTTTCGCTCAGTCCCGAAGCGGCCATTGTGGTTGTTTTATCACAGGCCCTTGTGCTGTTTATTTTTTCTTCATCCGCACTTTCCGGGTTCATAATGTCGGTGGGTTTACCGGCAATTCCCCTGGTGCCGGTTTCGAGCACACAGGTGGTGGTGGGTTCGGTGGTCGGAATCGGACTGGTGAAAGGCGCCCGTGAAATCAAATCAAAAGCGCTTGGCGAAATTGCAGCCGGCTGGGTGGTTACCCCGCTGGCGGCAGGTTTTCTCACCTATATTGCACTTTTCTTTGTCCAGAATGTCTTTAAACTGCCAGTATTTTCAGGCACAATCAACAAACCCGCACTGCAGTTAAACACCGGAGCAACCCCATCAGGGTTTGCAACCGAAATCAATATGATCCTTCCGGCCATACTGGCAATGTCAGCTTTGGCAATTATCATACTGATCTTCCTGATATTCCGTCAGCAAAAATTACGGCTTAAAACTGAAAACGAGCTCCTTCAGCAACAGAATAATTACTACCAGGCCCAAAAGACACTGAGCGGGATGGAAGTTACCGCAGTCCACCTGGAAAACAGCCTGCTGAACCAGAAACTGGAAACCAAGCGGCGCGAATATATCAACATTGCTTTAAATATCTCTTCGCAAAGGGAGTTTCTTCAGTCTGTTGCTGCCAAAGTAGAAGAAATCAAGGAAATTGAGGACAGAAATCATCAACAGGAACTACTGAATGAATTATCGCTGGTCGTTAAGCAAAAAATGAACTTCAGCAACGAAACCGAAGAGCTATACGCGAAAATCGAATTGATTCACAAAGATTTCCGGCAAAAACTGACGGTTTCCTTCCCTGCCTTTACCGAACAGGAAAAACGGCTGGCGGTGTTGCTGCGCCTGAATTTTTCATCCAAAGAAATCGCATCGCTGATGGGGATATCACCTAAGAGCGCTGAAATTGCGCGTTACCGGCTGCGCAAAAAACTGAATCTTAAGCAAGGTGAAAGCCTTACCCAATTTATACACAACCTATAAAAACCAAAAGTATGAGAAAAATGAATCATCCAAAACTACTGCTTTTACTGGCAGTCTTCTGGCTAACAGGTGGTTATGCCTTAGGACAGGAAACCGACACCACGGTGCGTTACAATCAGTATGGTGCCAGAGTGAACCGTACCCCGCTGAATGCAGAGGAGAGGAACGGAATTCTTGTGCTGGAAAGCAAGAATCAAAAGTACAAAATATGGTACGACGCCCGTGTGCAGGTGGATGGCGCCATGTTTTTCGGCGACACATACAACCCCATCGGCAACGGAACATCCATCCGCCGTGCCAGGTTTGCCGTCAAAAGCCAGTTCGCGGAAAAATGGTACGGCGAGTTTGATATGGACATTTCCAATTCGGAGCTGGAACTGAAAGATGCCTACCTGGAGTTTTCTCCCAATGAGCGTTTCAGTGTCCGCGCCGGCAATTACAAGGAGGGATTCTCATTTGAATCAACAACCACTTCAAGGTACCTGACATTTATCGAACGCCCCAGCGCAGTTTACACCTTTGCCCCTTCCCGTCATATCGGAATCGGAGCTATGTACCACAAAGACTGGCTGTTCGGAATGGGAGGAATTCATTTCCAGACTGTAGGAGATCCGGAAGAAAGGATGTTTTCGGAAGATAACAACAAGGATTACGGTACCGATGAGGGTGTTTCGTTCACCGGCAAACTGGTTGCTATGCCTTTTTACAATGATTACGACAATGGTCTGCATTTTGGGATAGCCGGATCGTACCGGACTCCGAAATCGGATGCCGAAATCAGGGGCCATGAGCGCTACAGTACCCGTTCACTCACCTCGATCAACCGTAAGAAATATATGGATACCGACCTGATCTCCAATGTTGATCACATCGTGCTCGGTGGTCTGGAATTTGCGGCTTACCATAAAAATTTCCGTTTTCAGGGAGAGTACCTGATGAGCAATGTACACCGCAAAAAATGGGATAAAGAGTTACCCACCGAAAAATTTGACGGTTGGTATGCCTTCGGCAGTGTACTGCTGTTTGGTGGAAAATACAATTACAACAACAGCGATGCTGAGTTCACCCAGCCCACCCGGGGAAAGTCGTGGGGAGATGTGGAACTTGCCTTCCGCTATGATTACCTGAGCCTCAATTCAGGCATGGACCAGATCATGGGTGGCGCCGGCGAAGGTTATACGTTTGGCATTAACTACCATGTGAACAACAATGTGAAAATTATGCTGAACTACGCCTACCTGAACCACGACCGCTATGCAAGCGGCAAAAACAAGCTGTTTGTAGGCTATGACGAAACCGGAGCGCTGACCAGAGATCCGCGGAAAGTGGTGGATGCCAATGGTAAAGCCGGTGAAGATTTTAGTTTTATCAGTGTCAGGTTTGAGGTTGACTTTTAATTCATTTTGTAAATCCTAAAAAACTATTGCAATGAAAGCACGAAATATATTGCTGTTACTGATCATTATCGGGCTGAATTTCACCTCCTGTGTAAAGGATGAGGTATTTGAAGGCCCGCCGGTACTGAGCGAACTTTCCATCACCCCCCAGGCTCCCGGAGAAACCGACATAGTTACGGTGACTGTGAAGGCTACTGACATGAACGGCATCAAATCGGTAAAACTGCATTATGCCGTTGACGGCGGTTCCGCCACCGGGGTGAACATGCCGGCAGGCTCAACCGCCAATGTTTACACCGCACAGATTCCTGCCCAGGGTGCAGGAAAAACGGTAACATTCTATGTGATTGCAGAAAACGAATCAGGGAAAACAGCCTATGCCCCATCGGGAGCACCGGCTACTCCCGCGGCATATACTGTTGGCGCTCCCAGTATTGTACTGAATGAAATTTACAGCAGGGGAACGGTTGAAGCACCCGACTGGGTGGAGATTTACAACAACTCCGACAGTCCTGCCGATATCAGCGGTTACAGGGTTTACGATCCGGGCGGACAATCGGGTTCCAAACCCAAAAAGGAAATCCCGGCCGGTACCATCCTCCCCGGCAAGGGCTTTTACGTGATTGTGGTTGACGACGGCACCGAAAGCGGATTCGGCCTTTCGAGCGGCGGTGATGAAGTATGGCTTGAAAATACCTCCGGAAACATCATTGACAATGTAGCGCATCCTGCATTTGAACCCACCCAGTCATACGGCCGAATCCCCGACGGAACAGGCACATGGCAGATCCTCGACAATATTACCCGGGGAACTGCCAATGACGACTCCCCTCCCGCCCCTGTGATCCTGATCAATGAAGTATACAGCCGCGGCACAACCGAAAATCCCGACTGGATAGAAATCTTTAACGCCACTACAGCCAGTGTTGACATCAGCGGGTACAAGGTTTACGACAATGGCGGACAAGCCGGCACCAAGCCTAAAAAAGAAATCCCGGCCGGAACTACCATCCCGTCCAAAGGTTTTTATGTAATCATTGTGGATGATGAAGACGCCAGCGGATTTGGCCTTTCAAGCGGAGGCGAGCAGGTATGGCTCGAAAACACCACAGGCTCCGTGATTGATGATGTCACTTTCCCCGCACTTGAAGAAACCCAGTCATACGGCCGCTATCCGGATGGAGATGCCAACTGGCAGGTGCTTTATGTCGCCACACCTGGTTCAGCCAACGACAACTCCCCGGCCCCATCGGCCGTGGTGCTGATGAATGAAATCTATTCGCGCGGAACTGCAGAAAACCCGGACTGGATCGAGATATTCAACACTTCAACAAGTGTAGCTGCCGATATCAGCGGGTTCAAAATTTACGACAACGGCGGACAAGCCGGGACAAAACCGAAAAAGGAAATTCCGGCCGGTACCATGATTCAGCCGGGAGGTTTCTTTGTAATTGTTGTGGATGATGAAGACGCCAGCGGTTTCGGCCTTTCGAGCGGGGGAGAACAGGTATGGCTCGAAAATACGGCCGGTACTGTTGTTGACGATATCACATTCCCGGCACTGGCCGAAACAGAATCTTACGGCCGTTACCCCGATGGATCATCAAATCTTCAGATTCTGAGCGTTATAACCAAAGGCGCTGCCAACGATAATTCCACCCCTCCTCCGGCTACCATTATCCTGATGAATGAAATCTATTCAAGGGGAACTGCTGAAGACCCTGACTGGATTGAGATTTATAACGGTTCTGCCTTTGATGTGGACCTTTCGGGATATAAAATCTACGACGGCGGCGGACAAGCCGGTACCAAGCCCAAAAAGGAATTCCCTGCAGGAACCATCATCCCGGCAGGCGGATTTTACGTCATCGTTACCGATGATGCAGATGCCAGCGGATTCGGACTGTCGAGCGGAGGCGAACAGGTGTGGCTCGAAAATGCAGAAGGTACCGTAATCGACGATGTCACCTTCCCTGCTTTTGAACCCACACAATCCTTTGGCCGCAAGCCTGACGGTTCTTCAAACCTTGTGATTTTTACCGAGATCACCCGCGGATCATCCAACAACAACGCCGGCACCCTGCCCAAAGCCAGGCGGAAATAATAACCCGGCCTGACAGGTTCCGAAAAAACCTGTCAGGCCTTCGTTTTATCCTTAATGCCGGCTGTAAACAGCCCGGATGTAATAATTATTAACCTTCTGCATATGTCAAAAGAGAAAATAGAGATCGGGGAACAATCAAAACCCCGTTTTGAATTCCGTACGTTCGGCCAGAATTTCGATGTGATCCATAAACGTATGGCCAGGCTCTCCGTACCCATCCCTGAAAAAGTCTGGGAGCGGCACTCCGAAGAAATCTACATTATGTCGCGTACCAACGATATCAACAATACCAAAATCCGTAACGGCAAAATGGACATAAAAACCTATGTACAGACCGTTGACGGGCTTGAGCAGTGGAACCCGCTGATGAAGGGCGAATTCCCGATGAAAACCGGAATGCTTCTTAAGGAGGTTTTCCCCGCTTTTCAGGTGGAAATTCCTTCGCTTACAAAAGAGGAGTATACCTATGAAGAGTTCATGCAGATGATCAACGCCCATCCGGACCTTCAGGCAGTGAGGGTGTACAAGCAGCGTTTCGGGTACATGGTAAATGATACCATCTGTGAATACGGAATCGTGCTGATAAACGGCGCACGGGTGGTTACTATTAACTCCGAATCAACCGAGGTGAACGATATTCTCAGAACCATGAAGGATATCGGTGCTGATGGTATTGAGAATATCAACTACCTTCAGGCCATAAAAAGAGTGATCGGCATGATTGACAAACCATTGGCAAACTGATAAAATTCACTGAAATGGGGAAAGAGATAGAACGTAAATTTCTGGTAAAGGGCGAGTTCAGAAACCTTGCCCATAAGAAGACCCGCATCACCCAGGGTTACCTTTGTTCGGTGCCCGAGCGAACGGTAAGGGTGCGTACCAAGGGCGACCACGGTTACATCACCATAAAAGGGATTGGCAATGAATCGGGCGCAAGCCGCTATGAATGGGAAAAGGAAATTTCGGTGGAAGAAGTGCACGACCTGTTGAAAATCTGCGAACCGGGTGTTATTGACAAGACCCGCTATCAGGTAAAAGCCGGGCCGCACACTTTTGAGGTGGATGAGTTTTACGGCGAGAACCAGGGACTGATTGTTGCCGAAGTTGAACTCGCCAGCGAAGACGAGAATTTCGAAAAACCCGGATGGCTGGGCGAAGAGGTAACCGGAATCACCAAGTACTACAATTCGATGCTGATGAAGCATCCGTTTACGAAATGGTAGGAAAGCATAAGGCCGGCTGGCTTACGATAGCTGCCGGCCTTGTGTTTTAAACGCATTGAGCCGGCATTAGCCGGTAACCGGGCTTTAGCTGCCCGGCCGTTTTGCTTAACTTAAAATTTCAGCAATGAATCAGAATTCAAATCCGGAAATCCCCGTGTTCGACCCGCTCGATATGCACAATTACCGCATTGAGAAACTTCCCAAACGGGAGAAGACGGGATTTGAAAAATGGCTTTCTATTGCCGGGCCAATTTTGTCAATACTGGCTTTTGTGTTGTTCGCTTTTGTGATCAAATTGCCTTTTCTTCAGGAAATCGATTCAGCTCAGCTGGTGTCGGATGAAGCAAAAAAAGCGTGGGAAAAGCTGGGATCAGCCGCTTTTATCAGAAGCAACGAGTGGATGCTGGCCATTTTTGTTGCGGGTATCATCCTTTGGATTACCGAGGCAATTCCGAATTATCTCACTTCACTTATCATTATTGTCACGCTGGTACTTACCGGTGTACTGAGCGAGAAGACCGCTTATGCCCAGCTGGGCCATCCTGTTATGTGGCTGAATATCATGTCGTTTGTACTGGCAAGCATGCTTGTTGCCACGGGTGTTGCCAAACGCTTTGCGCTCTGGTTTATCCTGAAGTTCGGAAAGAACGCAGGCAGTATCTTTCTGAGTTTCATCGTTATTAATGTGGTGCTTTCGGCTTTCATCTCGGCCACCACTGCCAAGGCGGCTATTCTGCTGCCGATTTTTATGGTGATAGCAGCTATTTACGGAGCCCGCGGTGGTGGCAACCGAAACAATTTCGGGCGGAGCATCGTACTGCAGAACCTGCTCTACATCAACATCGGAGCCAGTGGCTTTCTCACCGGTTCGGGCGCCAATCTGCTGGCCGCCGCTTTGATCGCGGGCGCTACCGGCAGCACAGTTTTTTTCTCCGACTGGCTTTTTGCCATGTTTCCGATGATGCTGGGAATGATCCTGATCGGCTATATCCTGGCCATGAAAGTCTTCTTTCCGCTGGCTCCGGACGAGCGACTGCCGCAGATCGAAGGAGGAATGGCCCGATTAAGGCAGGAATACGATAAACTGGGCAAGTTAAAAGCTGACGAAATAAAAGCAGTAGTGATATTTTTGCTGATCCTGGGTTTCTGGTCAACCGACCGCCTGCACGGAATCAGTCCGACTGCCGTTGCTTTTGTTGGCGCGGTTGTCGCATTGCTACCGCGTATCGGCATCATCAGATGGAATGAAGTTGACATTCCATGGCACCTCATGCTCTTTTCGGCAGGCGCCTATACCCTGGGGTCAGGGCTGGATGTCACCGATCTGCCCAGCATCAGTGTGAACGCCTTTTTCGACCATCTGGGAATCAGTAACCACACGCCTTTCTGGGTACTCTACCTTATACTCACCGGGGTCATGGTTTTCAGCGCACTGATTTTCCAATCGAAGACCATGCGTGCCATGATCTTTATCCCCATCGCCATCGGCGTTGCAAACCGTTTCGGATTTCCGGTAATCAGCCTGGCGCTCCCCGTGGCATTTATGATTGAACATGTTTATGTATTGCCCTTCAACAGCAAACCGGCAGCTCTTCTGTATGAAACCGACCAGTATAGCCTCACGGATACATTCAGGTTTGGCTTTACCGTTATGGTAATTGCCTGGGTGATGAATATTTTTGCCGGCGAAACCTGGTTCAGATTCCTGGGAATCACGCCCGACGGGGTTTTTGGATTGTTCTGAGGATAAATAAAGGTCACAATTGATTACCTTTGACCAATGATTGAAGAACTGGTAAAAATACATGATAAATTCTCCGTTGAAATCAAACTCGGTTTCAACGCCCGCCGGAAACAGGAGGTGAGCGACTTTTCGGTGAACACCTGGATTTTTATCCCCAACAGCCTGGATATTAACCGCACAACCTATCAGAAAACAGATTTCTACCGCGACCTTAAATCCAACATAAGGCTCATTACCCCGGTTTACCTGTTACGTGACCTGGCCAATCCCGAAAAAGAACCTTTTACCATTCTGCAGAAAGCCATGTCGGAACTGGCATCGGAACCTACCCGTACCCGCATTGCCGAATATGAGTATCATATCAGGATGTTTGTGTCCATTGTGAAATCGTCGCTGCGCGAAGAAATCCATCATATTCATAATAATGGAATTAGTGAAGATGTTGATTATCTTATAGATACATTGATTGATAATATGCGTGCCGTAGCCGGAAATTACCGCAGTCTGCGCCGCATCATCAATGTGCCTACCATCGGTCGTGAACTGATGAATTATTACTTCTTCGGCGATGAATTTCTGAGCAATATTCTCGAACAGCACACCTTCAAACTTATTGACGGGCTTAATAAAACCGGAAACCTCAGCGAAGAGCGAAAGACCATGCTCATGAGTTTTGTGAATGAGGAGGTGGCCTACAAACGGGAAAAAGGATTTCTGGTTGTTGAAAAATACAGTCCCGATAAAAACCGAGAACTGGTTTTCAGGCTCAGCCTGCTGAAAAAATATGCCGAAAACGAACTGTTTCTTAACACCAACCAGCGAAGGGACGGAGTCTGGATAGAACAGGTTTATCTGAGTATTGCCGCCGGCCTGTCAATGATTTTTGCCACTGCAGTAGCCTTTTCGTTTCAGCAGAAGTATGGCAACTTTACCATGCCTTTTTTTGTAGCACTTGTGGTAAGTTATATGCTCAAAGACCGGATCAAGGAACTAACCCGGTATTACTTTGCCCACAAGCTTGGCCGGCGCTTTTTCGACCATCGCACTGACATCACACTGAGCGAACACGAGGTTGGCTGGAGTAAGGAAAGTATGGTTTTTGTCCCGGAAAGCAAGGTTCCTGCCGAGGTACTAAAAGTCAGAAACCGCTCAGCCATTCTCGAGGCAGATAACCGCAATAACCGCGAGAAAATTATCCTCTACCGGAAACTTGTAAGGCTCAACAGAAAAAGCCTGAATGATTGCAGCCCCTATCCGACTGCAGGCATGAATGATATCGTAAGATTCAATGTTTCAAATTTTATCCAGAAAATGGACAATCCGGTTGTTCCTTTGTATGCTCCCGGCGATAACGGAGTTTTTGAAATTGTGAAGGGCGAGAAAATGTATTACATCAACCTTGTGCTTCAGCTTAAAAATGAGGAACAACTGGATTACAAGCGTTACAGAATTGTCTTGAACAGAAAAGGAATCCGTGAAATTGAAATGTTTTAATCCGGCAACGCTCCGGATCGCGGCATTGTTGCCTGCTTTAATTCTTTTAATTTCCGTGCCCGCAGGATGCCAGGGCCTTCAGGATAATTATTCAGGAACTGAAAATCTTATTTCCCTCAGACCGATGCACCGTTTGCCTTCGGTATTGATTGAAAGTTCCGGCATTGAACTGAGCGGAAACAACCGTATCTGGTCACACGAAGATTCAGGCAATACCAATGAGTTGCATTGCTTCGACACCATCGGCAACCTGCTAAGAACATTGATAATCAGCAATGTACCGAATACTGACTGGGAAGACATTACTGCCGATAACGATGAAACCTGGTTTATAGGCGATTTTGGCAACAACAACAATCAGCGTACCGACCTGGCCATCTACATCATCCCTGACCCCGAAACCATCACACAAAATACAGTTACTGCCGGAATCATTAATTTCAGCCTTTCTGACCAAACGGCATTTCCTCCGCCATCCTCAGACAGGAATTATGATATTGAAGCCATGGCCTGGTATGCCGATTCGCTATATTTATTTACCAAAGACCGCAGTAATCCGTTTACCGGAATTGTAAAAATGTATGTATTGCCTGATCAATCCGGAAATTACACCGCCCGGCTGGCGGGGTCGTTTTTTGCCGGAAATACTACCGCCTCCGGAAGGGTCACGGCAGCTGACATTAACCTGCACTCCGGCGAACTGATGCTGCTGACCAACGAAAAACTCATTTCATTCAAGGATTATCCCGGCAACCACTTCTTTGAAGGCACAAAAACCGAATATTCTTTTAATACCCTGCCCGGTCAGAACGAGGGGCTGGCTTTTGTGAGCAGTAGCAAACTTTACATGACCGAAGAAGGCAGTGGCAACACTACGGGGTACCTCTATGAAATTGTTTTACCTCAGCCTCAATCCGCTGCAGATCACACACTAAATCCAGCAGGCCTATATGTTTACCCCAACCCGGGAACTGAATTTCTTCGGTTTTCTCAGGAGGTTGAAGGACAGGCATATGTATATTCCCTCACTGGATTTTTTTTGAAAACACTGATAATTTATAACAGAACCGTAAACATCTCAACTCTTAAACCAGGTTTCTATTTATTATCTGCAATAATTAACCGGAAAACCTTCTTTGTTCCTTTTCAGAAGGTTTGATAAAGGCTGGGTGGATTGTTTCAGAGTTACTTACATAATAACTGTTTCCCGGCAGAACAAAGTTATACAGCCTTCAATAATACCTGGATTATTCATTTCACCTGAGCATATTCTGATTTTATTTGTTATATGCTAAACTGGTTAAATGAAAGTTATATTATCAGGAGGTACCGGTTATATCGGCAAGCGACTGCTTCCTGCGCTGCTGGAAGCCGGGCATGAAGTAACCTGTATTGTTCGCGACCGCCGACGGTTTCAATCACACAGCACAACCCCGGGGAAGCTTTCGGTTACTGAAGGCGACTTTCTGAGGCCTGAAACCCTGAGCCTTGCTGATGCCGATACTGATGCTGATATAGCATTTTATCTTGTTCATTCCATGAGCTCAGCCATCGATAGTTTTGAAGAAATGGAAGTTCAGTCAGCAAGAAATTTTGTTGCTGCTGCCAAAAGCTGGGATATAAAGCAAATCATTTTTCTGAGCGGACTTCAAAATTCAGCGTCGGGCTCCCCGCATCTGCTCTCCCGGTTAAAAGTAGAGCAGGTACTGATTCAGAGTGGTATACCTTACACCATCCTCAGGGCAGGGATCATTGTAGGTTCAGGAAGTGCATCGTTTGAGATTATCCGTGATCTTACCGAAAAACTTCCTGTAATGGTGACCCCCCGCTGGTTGAATACCCGTTGTCAGCCCATAGCTGTCAGGGACGTTATAAACAGCCTGATATCGGTGATGATGCACACGCCGGTTTTTAACCGGGTTCTTGATATTGGCGGCCCTGATGTACTCACCTACAAACAGATGCTGCTGCAGTATGCCGAAGCAAGAGGCCTCCGGCGAAAGATTTTTGTACTTCCGCTTATGACCCCCCGGCTTTCATCATACTGGCTGTATTTTATTACAAGTACGTCCTATAAACTGGCGGTAAATCTGGTGAATAGCATGAAGGTGGAGGTGGTCTGCCGGGAAAATTATACCGAAATCCTGACAGGTATCAAACCGCTCACCTATAAGGAATCCATATCACTTGCGTTTGAAAAAATTGCCCGGCATCATGTGGTATCAAGTTGGAAAGATGCACTGGTGAGTAGCAGCAGACGCTCAAGCCTTAAAGAATACATCGCTGTTCCTGAGTTCGGATGTTTTCATGATGTCAGGCAATCAGAAATAAAATGCAGCACAGGGGATATAATTGCAAATATTTGGGGAGTCGGAGGAGATAATGGCTGGTATTACGCTGATTTTTTGTGGAAAATCAGAGGTTATATTGACAAGGCTGCCGGTGGTATCGGCCTCAGGCGCGGACGCACCAATTCTGATGAAATATATGCAGGCGATGCCCTTGATTTCTGGAGGGTGCTGTTGGCAGATAAATCCGCAGGCATGCTGCTTCTGTATGCTGAAATGAAATTACCCGGAGAAGCATGGCTTGAATACAAACTTATTGAAAACAAAGGTGTTGTTTCTCTCCGGCAAACGGCAACTTTCAGACCCAGAGGCTTAAGCGGGAGATTATACTGGTATGCAGTTTGGCCATTGCACCAGTTTATCTTCAAGGGAATGAACAGGCGTATGGCTGCAGCCAGGCTGGTTCCTTAAATTGCTGATTTAATAAACCGGGCGTATTGCGATTTCTACCGGTTCAAAATCAAGCCGGAAGTTTTCCAGGGTATATTTCTTTTTGCCGTTTTCGCCGGTGGAGACATATGCCCGGCTCTGCAAAGTCTTTGAAATGACTACTGTAATTCCGATTGTGCCGTTAAATCCAGTGCTTCTGATCTCACTCAACAGTTTGTTGTTGGCAAGATAACGGGTGGCAAGCTCCCTGAAATCAGGAGCATCTGTGTCAAAAAGTCCCGACCGGGGAGGTGCCATTAACTCATATTCCTCATTTCCATGGATGGGGAAACGGTGTACTGCCGGGGTTACTTTCATGTCCGAAAGGTTCATTTCATCACCATGCTCCAGGTAGCTGAATTTCAGGTTGGCGATTTTTAACCGGGGAGCTGCACCATTGATTTGTACTTCCTCAGCGTTCAAAATTGTGAGTCCGTTTTCACCAATGACCTGTATTTTATTCTCCGCGGCATAATAAATTAAAGCAGTGTTTTCGTCGACACCCACTCCGAAGGGTGCTTTGTCCCTGCTCTGAGCCAGCGCCATACACAACCTTCCCAGCCTCGCTCTTTGATTAAAATGCTGGTCAACAATGCCGAACCTGAAGAAATCGAGGCCTTGGCTCAGCAACAAGGGTTCTCCGGCGCTGTTTTCTCCTCCCGGTCCTGAAACAGTGGTATCGGCACTAAGGCCAAATGCTCCCAAAGAGCTACCACCGGCAATCATCACAGGCCCCATGATGGCTGCTCCGGCGCTGCTTCCGCCAATCATTCCACCTCTTGTATAAACATCATTTACAGCCTTTAATACCTGAGTTGGGCTCCCATCGGCCCGGGTAAGCGTCATCAGCACCCTCATCTGGTCTCCACCGGTAAACCATACCGCTGTGCAGGTTTTCAGGATTCCGGCAACCCGCTTGTCCTCGGCATTGCCGGCCCATTTTGATTCATCGGCAAATTCAGTGCTTTTGTCGTCCATCATGGCAACATTAACAAGGTGAATGTTTTCGGCCTTGACTCCGTAACCAATAAGTAATTCTTTAAAGCTTTCGAACGAGCTTACCGGAGCACCACCGGCGGCAGGAATCACTCCGAATACTGCCCTTTCGGCACCCCCGGCCAACTCAAGCATTTTTTCGTATACGGCCTTATTATCGCTTTTTAACGCGCCTCCGGCAATAAGCAGGCTCCCTTTCTGTTGTGCTAAAACTCCCGGTATCAGCAACCCGTACATTACGAATAAAAATAAACCGCTGTGTTTCATTTTGCCATAAATAAGTTGCAAAAATACCAACTCAGGGCTTAGGTTAAACAGCAAAGTAATCTTCAAGTGGTTTCTCATTTCGCAGTTTTCATGCATAGAAGCGCACTTTTACTATTTTTGTATACCTCCACCAAAATTCCGGTTATGATGCTCCTGATTAAAAATGCAGCTGTTTACAGCCCTGAAAACAAAGGTAAAAACGATGTACTGATTGCCGCCGGGAAAATAATCTCCATAGCTTCGCTGATCGAAGTCCCCGAAAGTCTGGGCGTCAAAATAGTTGATGCTGATGGGCTTATGCTCACCCCTGGTTTTATTGATGCCCATGTGCATATTGCCGGTGCCGGTGGCGAGGGGGGACCTGCCAGCCGTACACCGGAACTGCAGTTGAGCGATATGATCAAAGCCGGAGTTACTACGGTGGTGGGCTGTCTGGGTACCGATGGAATCACCCGGAGTGTGGAAAGTGTGCTGATGAAGGTAAAATCCCTGCGGGCAGAAGGAGTGTCGGCATGGATGTACACCGGCTCCTATCAGGTACCCATTCCAACCATAACCGGGGATATTGCACGCGATATAGCTCTGATTGAGGAAGTGATCGGTGTCGGAGAAGTTGCAGTTTCAGACCACCGCTCTTCGCTGCCTACAGTTGAGGAGCTCAGCCGGGTTGCGGCCCATGCACGCGTGGCGGGAATGATTAGCGGAAAAGCAGGGATTGTCAACATTCATTTGGGGGATGCCAAAGACCCCTTCAGGCCGTTATATAAAGTTGTGGAAAACAGCGAACTGACACTCAGGCAGTTTATACCTACCCATATTAACCGGAATGAATATATCTTTGAGGATGCCAAACAATATGCCATACAGGGCTATGTTGACATTACCACCAGCTCATACCCCTACTTTCCGGAATATGAGATAAAACCATCCAGTGCACTCAGGCAGCTTCTGGATGCCGGGGTTCCCGCTGAACACATTACATTCACATCGGACGCCTGCGGGTCGTTGCCAGGATTTGATCCTGTAAGCGGTGACCTGGTGAGGCTCGAAAGCGGACTGCCCGCCTCCAACCTCACAGAACTGCGTGATGCCGTGCTCGACGAAAAAATTCCGCTTGAAACCGCCCTACAGGTGCTGACTTCAAATCCTGCACGAATCCTTAAACTAAAACGAAAAGGGAAAATTGCTCAGGGTCTGGACGCCGACCTGCTGCTGCTGAACCAGAATTTTGAAATTCATTCGGTATACGCCCTCGGTGTTTCCCTGATGGAAAATTACAAAATTCTGAAAAAGGGGACATATGAAAAATAAAGCGTTCCGGCAAATTATCAAATACCTAACAACCGCCTTCAGGCATAAAACACCCGTTCAAAACTGCGTTTGATGGTCTTCCGGTATTTTACCTGCGGATAGCCAAAAACAACCATTATGGAATCACGCATCCTGGCAGGCAGGTGATACTTTTTCCTGAAATCAGATCCCATGTTCTTCAGAAAAGGGCCCACACTCCCGATCATACAGGCGCCCAGCCCCAACGATTCGGCGGCCAGGGTGGCATAGGTTGCCGCAATGTAAGGATCGGCGGGATCGCTCAGGTTACCATAAAACATCATAGCCAGGGGCGCATCGTATAAAAGGTAGTTTTGCTTCTTTTCCCTTGTTTCAGAAAAGAAATTCACCATTGGAATTATAAAAGACTTAAACATCAGATAGTTGTCTTTTCCGATAAAGGGGCGCATCAGGTTCAGGGCCAGGGGCGATGCCATCCATTTTGCCCGCTGCAGCATATCGATAAAATCAAAAGAGAACGCCCTGACTTTTTCCTTTCCTTCGAGCACCATTACGCCCACGTCGGAAGGCGGAAGCCCCATGGGAGCCGTCACCGCCATGGCCAGTATCTGTTCGGTGATTTCGCGCGGCACCGGCTTATCCCTGAAATCCCTGATACTCCTGCGGTTCAGCATCAGCTGATAGAGCGAAGTATAATCCGGGAGATGGTCCGCTTTCAGGGGTTCAAAATCGCCGGGCGATAATGTCCGGCCTTCAACCATAATGGCATCGCGGGGGCAAACCGCCACGCATTGTCCGCAGCCAATACAGCCGAAGAGCGGCCGATCGCTCACTTTTAATGTTTTATCTTCAATAAACAATGAGAAATCCTTGCAGACCTTGACACAAAGTCCGCAGAGGTTGCATTTTTCATGGTTAATGATAATACGCCCGTTTTCGGTGCCTGTACGGCTGGTAACTACTGACATGTGCTGATGTTTTAACACAAAATTAGTCTGTAAGTCAGGAGAAAGACAGATAAATTTTAAAAAATTTAATCTGATAATAAACTGAACACCTGCATTCATGGCAGCCTATCAGTGAATGGATTGTAATGCTGAGAATGAAAACAGAAGGTAACAAACGGGTGTTAGCACAATACCGAAATACTTGAAAATGATCCGGACCAGTGAAGTAAAGCTGTTATCCCAGTGCCTGCATGTCGTGCAGCCGCCTGTACACTCCCTGAAGAGCCATCAATTCATTGTGGGAGCCCCGCTCTGCTATTTCGCCTTTATGGAGCACAATGATTTCATCGGCATGCTGCACAGTGGACAGCCTATGGGCAATGACCAGCGAAGTGCGGTTTTGCATAAGGTTGGTCAGGGCCTCCTGAACCAGGCGTTCCGATTCGGTATCCAGGGCCGAGGTAGCCTCGTCGAGAATCATAACCGGCGGGTTACGCAGCACCGCCCGTGCAATGCTGATGCGCTGACGCTGCCCGCCCGACATTTTCACGCCCCGGTCGCCGATATTGGTCTGATAACCCCCGGGCATCTGCATGATAAACTCGTGGGCATTGGCCACTCTGGCGGCTTCCATCACCTGCACTTCCGTAACGCCCTGAAGCCCGAAAGCGATATTGTCGAAAACCGAGGCATTGAAAAGCACGGTTTCCTGTGAAACAATCCCCATCAACGCCCGTAAATCGCTGATGATACAATCCCGGATGGGCACCCCGTCGATCAGGATTTCGCCCTGCGTGACATCGTAAAAACGCGGCAGCAAATCCGCCATTGTTGACTTACCGGAGCCGGAAGCGCCCACCAGCGCAATGGATTTTCCCCTCGGGATTACCAGGTTGATATCTTTCAGCACATCTTCCTGCCCGTAGCGGAACCATACACCCCGGTATTCAATCTTTTCGCGGAATTCCTTAACGGGATGGGCGTCCTGCTTTTCGGTGATCACCTCTTCAGCAGCCAGGACGTATTCGATACGCTCCACTGAAGCTGCACCTTTCTGAATATTATAAATTGCAGTAGATAAGGCTTTTACAGGATTAATGATCTGCGAAAACACCAAGATATACATGATAAACAGGGCTGCATCAAGCGTGGAACCCGGCTCAAGGATAATCTTACCGCCATACCAGATCACAAATACGGATACGGCTATCCCCAGAAACTCACTAAGCGGGGACGCCAGGTCGCGTTTGCGGTATAACCTCACCATCAAACGGTTGTAGCGGTGATTGGTTTCCCTGAAATTGCGGTTGGCCCAGTCGATGGCATTGAAAGCTTTTATATTTCTGAGTCCGCTGATGGTTTCTTCGATGGTTGAAAGCAACTCGCCCATCTTGATCTGGCCCTTTGCGGAAGTCCGTTTGAGGCTTTTGCCTATCTGCCCGATGATCAGTCCGGTGACCGGCAGCAGTACAAGCACCATCAGTGTAAGCTCGTAATCGAGGATAAACAGGGTGACCAGGTAGGAAAGAATGTACACCGGATCCCTGAACATCATTTCCAGCGAACTCATCACCGACCATTCCACTTCCTGCACATCGGTGGTCATGCGCGAAATGATATCGCCCTTTTTCTTTTCCGAGTAGAAAGACAGCGGGAGAATCAGAATTTTATGGTAAAGCGCGTTGCGGATGTCCTTCACAACTCCGTTGCGCACTTCGGCAATGTAAAACATCGCCATGTACCGGAAAAGGTTCTTGAGAAGGTAAACCAGTACCAGTGTACCACAGATATATGCCAGAACGGTTAATTCATTGTATTGTGTGATCAACCGGCCGATTTCAAAATAAAAATAATCCTTGATGGTATTTACTTTCCATTCAAAATCGGGCCGGATCTCCATCGGCTTGTCAAGCTTGAAAAGGATATTGAGGACGGGAACCACTGCGGCAAATGACACCAGCGAAAAGATCACGCTCAGAATATTGAATAGAATGTTCAGCAAGGCAAATCCCCAATAAGGAATCGCATACCTGAGAACTTTTAAGAGGTTTTTCATAGGAAAAGCTGCTGCTGTTAAAGCAGTGGGGCAAAGATATGGCTAAAACGGCTTTGTTGGCACACTGAAAACGCTTACTCAGACGAATAACGCAAGGGATCTTTCTTTTATTATCTATCTTTGCACCATGGAAAGTACAAGACAACAGAAGATTTCGAGACTGATACAAAAAGACCTGGGGGAAATATTCCGTCTGCTGGCCCGTGATAATTTCCCCGGATTTCTGATCACTGTTACCAAAGTCCACATTACGCCCGATCTTTCCCTGGCGAAAGTTTACCTGAGTTTGTTCGGCGCCGGAAATAAAGAAGATATTTTCGGCAAAATCAAGGCGCATAAAAAAGAGATCCGGCACCAGCTTGCCCTGCGTGTAGGCAAACAAATGCGGGTTATCCCTGAACTTGCCTTTTTTATTGATGATTCACTTGATTATATAGAGAACATTGATAACCTGCTGAAATCCTGATATTTTATAACTTTAACACGGGGTAAATTGAGATTACCGCTTTTCATCGCCTGGAGATACCTGAAATCGAAAAAATCGCACAATGTGATTAATATTATTTCAGGGGTTTCGGTAGCCGGAGTCACCATAGGCACTATGGCGCTGGTAATCGTGCTTTCCGTCTTCAACGGTTTTGAAAGCCTGGTCATTTCGCTTTTCAATACTTTTGACCCTGAAATAAAGGTCATGCCTGCCCGGGGCAAAACCTTCAGCCCTGATACCTACCCCTGGGACAAAATTGCCGGAATCCCCGGAGTCAGGGCACAAACCGGAACCATTGAGGAGAAAGTCCTGCTGCGCTATGGCAATAACCAATACCTGGCCACCCTCAAAGGGGTGGATCACAATTATGAAACCTGGACCGGCCTCAGCAGTATGATTACTGAAGGCGCGCTGATGCTGGAATTCAAAGGCCAGCCACTCGCTATCCCGGGGCAGGGCGTTGCTTACTACCTCGGCCTGAATCTTGACAACTTTCAGCGTGAAATCGAAGTATATGCGCCCCGACGCAAAGGAGCGATCGGCGTAAATCCGGAACAGGCATTCAACAGGATGGATATAAGACCTGCAGGGATATTCTCCATTCAACAGGATTTCGACTCAAAATATATGATTGTCCCGATATCCTTTGCACGGGAAGTGCTTGGGTATAAAGGGGAACTTTCATCCGTCGAGATTGCGTTAAATGAGGGCACCGACATGGTAAAGGTACAATCCGGCATCAGACAGCTATTGGGAAATAACTTCGAGGTAAAGAACCGCTTTGAACAGCAGGAAGTGCTCTACCGCATTATGCGCACTGAAAAATGGGCTATTTTCATGATCCTGGGATTTATCCTTTTCATCGCAACCTTTAATGTGATCGGATCCCTTTCGATGCTGATCATCGACAAACGCAAGGATATCGCCGTACTTTACAGTATGGGCGCTGACCACAAACTGATCAGAAAAATCTTTTTAACAGAGGGAATGATGGTTTCCTTCAGCGGCGCCATTACCGGAATGATCCTGGGAGCACTGGTTTGCCTCATTCAGCAACAATTCGGACTGGTTAAAATCAATACTGAAGGCGGATCATTTCTGATTGAGGCCTATCCGGTACTTATGCAGGCGATGGATTTTCTTTACATTTTCCTGATCGTTTCCGCAATCGGAATTATCGCTGCCTGGCTGCCGGTAAGGAATGCAGGCAGGACCGGCTCGCTGCCTGCAACTCTGCATTCAAGGTAACATCATGGTATTCCGTGCATTCACCGGACAATAAGTGGAAAAAGGTATTACCAAAGGAATTTTTCCTGATTAACCAAAGCCTGACTAAATAAAAAATTTTTCAAAGCAGGGAGAAATTCCATCAGGAATTGACGAAAAAAATCAAAACAAATATCTATTTGCCTGTTTCTCTTATTGTTAGGCGTTTTGATTTTTTTAACACAAAAGTTGAATCGATCTGAATTATATATAGATTTGCAGGGCACTATGAACGGGATCACCTTTTTTAATTTCAAATTCATGAAAAAATCTTTACAACAATTGCTTTCCACCGGGTTACTGGCAGTTATTCTGTTGACCGGTCAGTTTTCCTTTGCTCAGGTTGTACTCAACGCAACCCGGGCAAACGGTATCACACTTGAAGAAAATGCTTTCCAGGGCATCCGGGTTAAAAACTCCTTCTCTTCCTTTGATTTCTTTGATGTAAATACGGATGAAGGTTTGTTTACCGAAATTTCAGCCAATGGTTATACCTTTACCTGGGAAGAAGGCTCCCCGAAACTGCCTGTAATGAGAAGGCTTATTGAAATTCCTGCCGGTGCAGTTCCCGAGGTCAGGGTTATTTCATACGATGTAAGGGAATATTCCCTGAGTGATTTCGGGATATTCCATCCCCTGATGCCTACCCAGCCGGGCGTTGCCAAAAGTCATCAGGGCAGGATTGATTTCGTTATCAACCGCGATGCTTATCAGAAAAACAATTTTCAGAAAAACACCCTAGCCAGGGTTGAGGAGATAGGCACCATGCGCAATACCCGTGTCGCCCGCCTCGAAATCGCCCCGGTTGAATACAATCCGGTACAGGGAACAATCAGGGTTTACGACAATGTTGTAGTGGATATCCAGTTTGCCGGCGCCGATTACGCTGCCGCCACCGAACTTTACAGCAAGACACGTTCACCGTTTTACAGCGGATTTTCATTCCTGAATCCATTGCCCAAAGGATCCTCACAAAGGGAAAACCTGACCCGTTACCCCGTAAAGATGGTGATAGTTTCCGACCCGATGTTCCAGGCAACGCTTCAGCCTTACATTCAGTGGAAGACCAGAAAAGGGTTTACGATGATTGAAGCATACACCAATGACCCTGCAGTGGGAACCACCACCGCTTCCATTAAAAGCTACCTGCAGAATCTTTACAATTCGGCCACACCTGACGATCCGGCCCCGAGCTTCGTACTGTTCGTAGGCGATGTGGCCCAGATACCTGCATACAGTCAGGGTGGTCACGTTACCGACCTCTATTATTGTGAATACACCAACGACATCCTTCCTGAAGTGTATTACGGCCGCTTCTCCGCCACCTCCGTGGCGCAACTGCAGCCCCAGATCGATAAAACCCTGATGTACGAACAGTACCTTTTCCCGGATCCTTCATTTCTGGGCGAAAGCCTGATGGTATCGGGTGTCGACGGAAGTTATGCAGCCATCCATGGCAATGGTCAGATCAATTACGGAACATCAACCTATTTCAATGAAGCTCATGGAATAAACAGCCATACTTATCTCTACCCTGCTTCGGGCAGCGCCTCTTCTGCTATTATCCAGAATGTTAGTGATGGCGTGGCCTATGGAAATTACACCGCACACGGCGGCTCCAGCGGATGGTCAGATCCATCATTTGAAATTTCGGACATCCCCGGCTTACAGAACTACGGAAAATATCCTCTGCTGGTCGGCAATTGCTGTCTGACAAGCACATACAACACCAATTGTTTCGGAGAGGAATTGCTCAGGGCACAGGATAAGGGCGCGATCGGCTACATCGGGGCTTCAAACAGCACTTACTGGGACGAAGATTTCTACTTCGGTGTGGGTGTGGGCCCTATTGTTCTCAACCCGACCTACGAAAGCACAACGCTGGGAAGTTATGACAGGGCTTTCCACGATCATGGCGAAGCGTTTGAAGATTGGTTTACCACACAGTCGCAGATGTTTTTCGCCGGCAACCTTGCCGTTACCGAGTCCGGTTCCTCCAGAATTACTTATTACTGGCAGATATATTGCCTGATGGGAGACCCCTCCCTGATGGTTTACTTCGGGGTACCGGAACCTATGAATGTTACTTACGAAGCGTTGATGCCGCTGCAATCAGACGCATTTACGGTGAATGCCGAACCTTATGCTTATGTCGCCATTTCGAAAGACGGTGTTTTATACGGAAGTGCCCTGGCCGATGAAACCGGTGTTGCAGTTGTTGCGCTGGATCCCATCTCCGTGCCTGGCAATGCCGACGTTATCGTGACTGCCCAGAACAAACAGCCCTACATAGGAACTGTGCTGGTTGCATCACCGGAAGGGCCGTATGTATTGCTCCAATCACAGGTAGTCAATGACCTGAATGGCAATAACAACCAATTACCGGAATATAATGAATCCTTCGGGTTCAACATGGAACTGAAAAATGTCGGGAACTCGGCAGCTGAAAACCTGACGGTAACACTTACCACCAGCAGTCCTTATGTGGAAGTGAAGGAAGGTTCCGAGACCTGGCCAGACATCGGGCCCGGCGAGACCATAAGCCTTGAGTATGCTTTTGAGGTTGTCACCAGCATGTGGCTCCCCGATCAGCATCCCGCTGTTTTTGAACTGACTATCACGGATGGCGTTGAAACCTGGTTTACATCCTTTACAACGAAACTCAATGCGCCCCTGCTTGCTGCAGGCGATCTCATCATTGACGACTTCATGCAGGGCACCGGAAACGGGAACAGGCGCCTGGATCCCGGAGAAAATGTGGTACTCTCAATCCCGGTAAACAACCAGGGACATTGTGCAGCTCCTCAGGCTTTATCACACCTTTTTACTGAAAGTGAATGGCTGGACATCGACCTGATCCAATACCAGATAGGCGATATTGAAACCGGGGCAACAAGGAATGCAGTTTATCAGGTAGCCGTCAGCCCTGATATCCCTCTGGGGACTACCGTTGATCTCTATTTTACCAATGCAGCCGGGGTGTATAATTCAACCAGAATCTACAACCCGAAAGTCGGCCTGATCATTGAAGATTTTGAAACCGGTGATTTTTCGGCATATCCATGGAACAATACCAGCAGTTTACCATGGACCATTACCACAACATCTGTGAATGGCGGAACCTATGCCGCCCGCTCCGGAGCCATCGGACATAACGCTTCAACCACCCTGCAGATCACCATGAACGTTCAGTCCAACGACGAAATCTCATTTGCCCGCAGGGTATCCAGCGAAAGCGGATATGATTTCCTCAAATTTTATATCGACAACAGTGAAAAAGGCTCATGGTCGGGCAACGAACAATGGGCCACCGTTTCCTATCCGGTAACACCCGGACAGCATACTTTCAAGTGGACCTACAGTAAGGATGGCAGTGCTACAGGCGGGTCGGATGCCGTATTTATCGACGATATCAACTTCCCGTCATCCAACGGAAGCGGCCAGGGCACAGCACTGGCAGTAAAAGCATTTGCTTATCCCTCCTCTTTCTGCGGAGCAGGTGAAGCAAACCTCTTCGCGTTTGTCGCCAATGCTTCAGGTCAGGTACAATATAACTGGTCGCCTGCCGGACTCCTGTCAAGCCCGGATGCATTTAATCCGGTAGCTGTTTTTTCAGAGAGTACCGATTTTATTGTGAACATTGTAAACCTGCTTTATGCAGCCAGCGATACCCTTCAGATTCCGGTATTCGACATTCCTCCCACCCCGACCATTGAACAGTTCTCAGCCCAACTTATTTCCAGCGCACCTGAAGGCAATCAATGGTACAACAGCCAGGGAATCATTGAGGGTGCTGTAAATCAGATTTATGAACCCCTGGTGGCAGATTACTACCATGTAATTGTTACCTCAGCTGCAGGATGTATTTCAGCGCCTTCCGAAGAGTTTTACTTCTCGGGGGTTGGTGTTGAATCTTTTAAAGCCGCAGGCGAAATGACTGTTTACCCGGTTCCTTTCCGCAATCAGCTTAACATCAGTTTCAACCTTCCTAAAGCCGGCCAGACAAAAATCAGCCTGCTGAACCTGCTGGGACAGGAAATACAGACCATTACCGAAGGAACCCTTAATCAGGGGAATCATTCACTTGTGTTCTATCCTTACGGGCTAAAACCCGGGATCTATTTCCTCAAGTTGCAGGCCAACGATAAAACCTCAGTCAGAAAAGTTGTTTTCTCAGAATAAAAATTGAAAAATAAAATTTATGCGATTAAAAACTAATTTCTTCATAATCATTTTTCTGGTTTTAACCGGAATCGTTTCTGCACAAAACTGGGTTACCATCACTTCGGGTCAGCCGGTTGCCGCCCGCACCACCCTGTTATCTTCGGATGCAACTTCCTCAGTGGTTGAATTTGAGGTGGCGGGCTTTAACCTGATACCGGTAACCACACCACGCGGAGATGCTTTTGTTGTGGATATTGATGGAGCCACGCCCCTGCTGGCAAAAGGAATGCCAGACCTCCCCAAACTCACCGCTTCATTGATTATCCCGGATCAGGCGCTTATGGATGTAAGGGTGATTTCATCGAACTATATCGACTACCCTTTTATTGAAATTGCACCTTCAAAAGGAAATTTCACAAGGGATATTGACCCTGCAACCGTACCTTACACCTATGGCAGGGCATACGGGCAGGATGCGTTTTATCCGGCACAGATTGCCGGCCTCCGCGATCCGTATATTCTGCGCGACCACAGGGGACAAACCATCATCGTCAATCCATTCAGCTATAATCCTGTAACCAAAACGCTGAGGGTTTATTATCAGATAACTGTGGAAGTTTTCCAGTCAGGCTTGTCGACCCTGAATATTCCGGAGCGCAACGCACAGCCGGAAACCACAGTGGATGAATTTCAACGGATTTATGAAAGGCACTTTCTGAACGCGAACAATGGATCAAGATATACTCCGCTTGAAGAGCAGGGAAACATGCTGATTATTTCGCACGGACCTTTTATGGCTGATATGCAGGCGTTTGCCGACTGGAAAAGGACTATTGGTATCCCTACAGAAATCGTAGATGTTTCAACCATAGGAACCAATTCCACAGCCATCAAAAATTTTGTTGCCGATTATTACGCCACCAACGGACTTACCTTTCTCCTGCTGGTAGGCGATCATGCCCAGGTCCCCACCGTTACTACCGGAAATCTCGGAGGCCCGTCTGATCACGCTTACGGTTACCTGGCCGGAAACGACCATTATCCTGAAATTTTTGTAGGCCGCTTTTCAGCCGAAAACTCAGCACAGGTGCAAACACAGGTTAACCGCAGCATTGCATATGAGCAAAACCCTGACGTAAACGTCGACTGGTTTTCCAAGGGCTTCGGCATTGCTTCGAGCGAAGGGCCCGGCGATGATGGTGAATATGACTGGCAGCATATGCGCAATATCCGTACCGACCTGATGGGATATACCTATACTGCTATTGGTGAACTGTATGACGGAAGCCAGGGGGGCGAAGACCTTCCGGGAAATCCGAATTCAGGGCATGTTTCGGCAGAGGTGAACGCCGGGCGCAGCATTATCAATTATACCGGCCATGGCAGCCAGACATCCTGGAGTACGACAGGCTTCTCCAACAGCGGCGTAAACGGGCTCAGCAACAACAATATGTGGCCGTTTATCTGGTCGGTGGCCTGTGTAAACGGAGACTTTCTCAACAATACCTGCTTTGCAGAAGCCTGGCTGCGGGCATCCAACGCGAACGGTCCCACCGGCGCTGTCGCCACATTAATGTCCACCATCAATCAGAGCTGGAATCCTCCCATGGACGGGCAGGATGATATGGTTGATATTCTGGTTGAATCATACCAGAACAACATCAAACGTACCTTTGGCGGGATTTCGATGAACGGGTGTATGAAAATGAATGACTCTTATGGAACCGGTGGCTATGAAATAACAGATACCTGGCTGATTTTCGGGGATCCTTCACTTATGGTAAGAACTGCCTTGCCACAGAACCTGAGTGTAAATCATAATCCGGTCGCATTTATCGGTTCAAACCAGTTCACTGTCACCTGCAATACCCAGGGGGCGATAGCTTGTCTTACGCTTAACGGCGATATCCTGGGTACAGCTGTTGTAAATGGGGGAACAGCCACCATTACAATACCAACCCTCACCAATGTGGGAACAATGAAGCTTGCGGTAACCGCTTTTAATCACATCCCATATATCGCCGATATCGATGTACTCCCGCTGGAAGGTCCCTATGTTGTTTATAACAATTACAGTATCGATGATGCCGCAGGGAATAACAACCAGCAGCTGGATTACAACGAATCGGTAACGATGGCCCTGGGGCTGAAAAATGCTGGTACCGAGGATGTTGAAAACGCACTTGTTACCCTTATCTGCGCCGACCCTTATGTTACCCTTACTGATACCAGCGAAGTTTATCCGCTGATCGGCGCAGGCCAGGTTGCTGCTGTTGCCGATGGATTTGCTTTCAGTGTTAGCAGTGATGTCCCTGACGGATACGCAATACCCTTTTCTTTCACCGTTGTTGCCGGAGAAAATGAATGGTCAGGTAATTTCAATGTAATTGCACATTCTGTCGTTCTCAATTTTGCAGGAAATATCCTCACCGACACGCAAGGCAACAATAATGGCAAAGCCGATCCGGGTGAAACCTTCCAGATGAACCTTTCAGTTATCAATGCAGGAACAGCGCCTGCTTCGGACGTTTATGGGCTACTCAGCTCCGATGATCCATATGTAATGATACATACAGACAGCGTCAGCTATGGTACAATAGGCGGATATGAAACCATCAGCGCCGCATTTACGGTAACTGCCCTGCCTTCAACACCCACGGGTCATACCGCACAATTTGTAATCACTATGTCAGCAGGCGGTGCTTTTACCACAACTGCGCCCATCAGTGTGATCATCGGGCAAATACCGGTACTGATCATTGACCTTGACGGAAACCATAATTCAGGCCCGGTAATCAGGAACTGCCTTAACAATCTTTCGGTAACAGCTGACTACCTCACCTCATGGCCCCTGATCCTTGGCCCTTATCAGTCGATTTTCGTATGCCTCGGCACGTATACTTCCAATGCCGTGCTGACCAACACCCAGGGCCAGGCTTTGGCTAACTTCATGAATGCAGGCGGCAAGGTATATATGGAAGGCGGGGATACATGGGCATACAACACCCCAACCCCGGCCCACCCTATGTTCATGATAGATGGTGACACCGACGGAAGCGGCGACCTTAAAACCCTGAACGGAGAAAGCGGAACCCTTGCGGAGAACATGTCCTTCGAATTCCAGGGCGACAACAACTACATCGATCGCCTGTTACCCCTCGAAAATGCTTTACCCATCTTTAGCAATTCCGTGCCTCAGTACTATGCAGCCATCTCTTACGACGGAGGCATCTACAGAACCATCGGATCATCCTTTGAATTCGGTGGGTTGCGCGACAACGACAGCCGCTCGGTGAAAGACTCGCTGATGCTGGCGTACATCAACTTTTTCGGATTGAGCAATTCAGCCCCGTTACTTGCCAATTTCATTGCTTCCGAAACAAAAGTATGTGAACTTGAGGAAATTACGTTTACAGACTTCTCTGCCGGAAACATCCTCTCATGGGCATGGAGTTTCCCCGGTGCAATACCTGACACATCCAATGAGCAAAATCCGGTGGTAACCTACCGTGAACCCGGTGTTTATGACGTCACCCTCACCATCAGTGACGGGATATCTTCCCAGACTATCGTGAAAGAAGGATACATAACCGTGGATTACTGTATGGGTGTGATCAGCCCTGAAAAGAGGCTTGCTGTGCAGGTATTTCCAAATCCGGGAACCGGCTATTTCAACATTAATCTGGATGGATTCTCCGGGGCTGCTACACTCAGGGTGTTCAACACTGCCGGAAAAGAATTGATTACCCGGACGGCTCCCTTCTCAGGCGTTACAACGCTTGACCTCTCAGGTTTCTCAAACGGAATTTACATACTTTCGGTAGAGACCAATGACATCCGCCAGTATGTGAAAATGATCGTGAACCACTAATCAGATATCAAAGCCTTATTATCGTGGCCGGTGCCTGTGGTACCGGCCATTTTTGTCAGAAAATATCTCTGGGTTTGCTTTACTGAAGCAAATACAGTTCACCCCTCCGGTCAGGTATCCTGTTTCGGCTTAACTCCCTGTCTATATAACTCCGGCTTCACTATCCTGTAGCGGGTATACTCAGGCAGGAAGAAACGCCCCCATTTCAGGAAGACCTGAAGGTTCTGGAATCATAAGCATTGCACCAAATTATTCAACATCTGAAAAGATATAAGTGTTTTTTTAACACTTTTTAAGCAATATCTAACCCAATGGTTAATTTATTGAGTATCTTTGCAGCTAGGGTGCACAAACGACATTTGGAGCATAAAAGCTAAACATAAGTATCAATTTTTATTATTTCTAACCATTATTTTATATCAAAATGAACGACACGAATAGTATGATCAAAATTGGCGTTTTTTATGATGGCAATTATTTTCTTCATGTAAGTAATTATTATTACTACGAGCACGAGCGTAATGCGCGGATAAGCATTGAGGGATTGCATAACTTCATCCGCAATCGTGTTTCAAAGGAGGAGGGAATTGACGTTAAATTGTGCCACATTGTTGATTCACATTACTTCCGGGGGAGGTTAAGTGCTTACGAAGCACAGAGCAGCGAAAACAAGCTTTACGCTGAAAGGATATTTGACGATATCCTGATGGGAGAAAAGGTAATTACACATTACCTGCCATTGCGCATGCGCGGTGGAAAACGTGAGGAAAAAGGGATTGACGTATGGCTCGCACTTGAGGCTTACGAACTTTCCGTTTTCAAGAAGTTTGATGTACTGGTGCTCATCGCATCCGACGGGGATTACGTTCCGCTCGTGCGGAAACTCAATACCCTTGGAACGAGGGTCATGCTGCTGAGCTGGGATTTCAGGTATCAGGACATGAACGGACGTGAAAGTGTAACACGCACATCTCAGGAATTGCTGGAGGAGGTTACTTATCCTGTGGCCATGCACGAACTGATCGACAACCGCTTGAACAAGAATGACGCCGTGATATCGAATCTGTTCGACAAGCAGGATGAAAACCGGATGAAGTATATCAATAAACCGGTCCCTGAAGGGGTACAACGCAGCCGCACCCTCAATATGAAGAGCGGATACGGATTTATTGCGTTCCCGCCCAACAACCTGTTTTTCCATTACGAAGATGTCCTCGATGGCAACTTCAATGAAATCATGGACGGTGATATGGTGGAATTTGAAATCCGGCGTAACGAACGCGGTGAAGAAGTCGCTTACAACGTCAGGAAAATTGAACCGGGCTTACAATAAGAGGTTCAATTGTAAAGAAAGCCGGCTTTTTGAGAGGGTCGGCTTTTTTTATAATGTATAATATGCGGATAATATCAGCGCATCGCTGAACTGCCCGTATCCCCAGAATCGCCAGACATCGCCCGAAACCCTGTTTTTTCTGATTGAGAACAAAGAGTTATCTGTGCGGACATTAAATCTAATCCGTTCGTTCAGACGAATGGACATGCCTCCGGCAAAACAAAGGTTCTGCCCCCTGAAAGGAGATCCGGTGGTTTCACCGCCATTGAATGTTTCCCTTTGATGAATCAGAAAGTTCATGGCCAGACCGGCTTCAAACCCGAGTAACTCGTTATAATTGATCCGGTAAAGAAAGGGCAATTCAATATATCCGAGACGCATAATATAGGTGTCGAAACGGTTTCTCTCAAAATCAGGGTTTTCCCGGCTGCCTTTCTGTATATACCCCAACTCCATCTGAACCGAGGAGCGCTTACCTGTGGCAAGGCTCACCCAGACACCCGGATTGATGCCAGCCTTGTGATAGCCGGAATACGTATCCCCGGCCACCTGACTGCCGACAAGCCCCGCCCTCACACCACCGGAGAATTGCTGCGCATGCAAACCAACGGCTAAAAAGAGTAAAACCGGTAAGAGTAAGTAAAATACTTTCATTCCCCAAAGTTATAAACTACAAGACACTTTCAGGAAATAAAGGTAAGGAAATTTTATTTGTCAGTACATCCTTCCGGAGACCCGGCCCGGTCGGGCAACTCCCCGAACCAGATAACGGCATATCCATCAAAAACACCAACGCCCATGGCTTTCCAGTTCGCCGTTGTCCATTTGCCCCGGTTAATAATCAGGTCATGATGCCCTTTACTGCTTCTCCATCCTTCAAGGGCATCCAAAGCAAAATCCTTGTCCGAAGAATAATCATAGTTTGAGTAAAATGCTATTTCATAGCCATCTCCGGTGTAACTGGTTAATTCGCGCGGTTTATCCCACATACAGGAAGCTTTGCGGTGGTCATCGGTATAACAGCATGAACTCCATCTCGGATCAGATGACCAGCTGTGCATGTTACACTTGCCGCCGATCGTATAGTTTTCTGCAAGGTCGATTACATGCAGCCGGGCTACCAGTGACAAGGACACCGACAAAGGAACCGGAGCAAGCTTTTTCATGCTCCTGTATGCATTGATCGCTGAAGCAAGCTCCTTTTCCGCTTCATTCAGGCAATGCACCGGAGTTTCGGCCTCGATATCGGCATTGTGCCCCGGAGATGGCTGACTGTAACCCTGAAAAGTCAATAAAAGCGCGAGTACGCGAATGATCACTTTCATTTTAGCAATTTTAGATCAGAATATAACGTGTCCTTCACCATAATGTTATGCGGTTGATTTATCCTTTCCGGATTAAGTAACACAAATCCGGATTAAGTAACACAGCGGCTGTGGCAGGAATATATAAATATCAGGCCGGAAAATCCAAACCTGAATTAAATATTGCCAGGAAGCAGACAATATTTTAAAATTCAATGAAATTCGATTAATTTTGGTAGGTCTGTCTGATAAGTATTCCCTTTTTATGGAAAACAGCCAATTTAAAATTCTTCTTGTTGACGATGAAGCGGATGTGCTGGAATTTCTCAGCTATAATCTGAAAAAAGAAGGATACCAGGTATTGAAGGCAAAAAACGGGCGTGAAGGTTTGATACTGGCCCGGAATGAAAACCCTCACCTGGTAATTCTGGATGTAATGATGCCCGAGATGGACGGAATTGAAACATGCCGCGAGATCAGGTTGCTCCCCGGTTTTTCGGATACCATTGTCGTTTTTCTGACTGCCCGGGGCGAGGACTATTCGCAGATCGCGGGTTTTGAAGCCGGTGCTGATGATTATATTACAAAGCCCATCAAACCGAAAGTGCTTACAAGCAGGGTTAAAGCCCTGCTGCGGCGGTACAGGAACAGAAAATCACAGGATCAACCGGTGAATCTGCCCGACCTGACCATTGACCGCGAAAAGTATGTGATAATTAAAGACGGTAAAGAAATCTCGCTTCCGAAAAAAGAATTTGAACTGCTTCTGCTGCTTACTTCGCGTCCAAATAAAGTATTTTCGAGAGAGGAAATATTTTCCAGTGTATGGGGCAACGATGTGATCGTCGGTGACCGTACCATAGATGTGCATGTGAGAAAAATACGTGAAAAAATAGGGCTTGAGAATATTAAAACCATCAAAGGAGTTGGCTATAAATACGAAGCCTGAACAATCGCAAATAATTCCGTCAGACATGAATATTGACTTTTCCAATCCCCGTAAACTCGCACTTAATAATGCGCTGCTGATCACAGTGTTGTTTCTCGCGCTAAGCCTGATATTCACTTTCTTTTTTCCTGCGGTTTCAGGCTGGTGGCTGATCGCCGGAGGGGGGTTGGTACTTTTTGTCTTTACCAACTTCCTCTTCAGGTACACCCTTGAAAAATTCATCTACGAGAAAATCAGACTGATATATAAAACCATCAGAAACCGTAAAATCTCAAAGGATAACGACAAGACTTCCTCCTTTAAGGGAAAAACGATTGAAACTGTTTATCAGGAGGTTGCTGAATGGGGGGAAACAAAAAGCAAGGAAGTTGAAGAACTTAAACGAATGGCTCAGTACCGCAGGGAGTTTCTTGGCAATGTTTCCCACGAATTGAAAACACCCATCTTCAACATTCAGGGTTACGTACTTACGTTGCTTGACGGCGGGCTGGAAGATCCCAGCATAAACAAAGAGTACCTCCTGCGCACTGAAAAAAGCATCAACCGCATGATTGCCATTGTGGAAGATCTTGAAGCCATTTCGCAACTTGAATCCAGCGAACTTCAGCTTAATCTGAAAAAGACGGATATCCTGGCCCTAACCCGTGAAGTAATGGAATTTCTGGAAATCAAAGCCAGGAAAAGAAACAATAATATTTATTTCGGCGGCAACTATGAAAAGCCGGTGTATATTCTTGCCGACAAGGAGCGGTTGCGCCAGGTGCTGATCAACCTGATTGACAACTCTATAAAATACGGAAACCAGGAGAATGGCTCAACCAAGATCAGCTTCTTTGACATGGATGAGAATATCCTTGTGGAAGTGACCGATAACGGGAACGGCATCAATGAGACAGAATTGCCCCGCATATTCGAGCGCTTTTACCGGACTGATAAAGGACGCTCCCGTGAGCAGGGCGGTTCAGGCCTCGGGCTGGCCATCGTAAAACACATTATCGAAGCCCATGAGCAGACCATCCATGTGCGCAGCACACAAGGCGTAGGCACAACCTTTGCCTTTACGATGAAAAAAGCATAAACCGGGTTGTAATTACCTCAACCAGTGCGTTCGGTGGTAAACACAACCAGCTTTTCAAGCGATTCCCTGGCCGGACCGGGTTTAAACTCCCGGAGTATATTCAGCGCCTGCTCCCTGTATTCCAGCATACGGGCCTCGGCATAAGCAATACCACCGGTTTCTTTTACCTGCTGAATCAGGGCTGCTACTTTTGAGGGGTGGTCGTTATAGTTTTTCACAACATTGATAATCCTGCGCTTTTCGGGCCAGCTGCTGTTATTGAGCAGGTATATCAGCGGGAGGGTCATTTTCTTCTCCTTGATATCAATACCATTGGGCTTTCCCGTATCAAAGCTTTTGCTGTAATCGAAAAGATCATCCCTGATCTGAAAAGCGATTCCGGTAAGTTCGCCGAAACGGTGGAGTTTCTTTACTGTTTCTGCATCTGCCCCCGAAGAAGCAGCCCCACAGGCACAACATGAGGCAATCAGTGAAGCGGTTTTTTTTCGGATTATCTCAAAGTAAATGTCCTCGCTAATATCAAGCCTGCGTGCTTTTTCTATCTGCAATAATTCTCCTTCACTCATCTCGCGGGTTGCATCCGAAACAATACGAAGCAGTTCAAAATCATTGTTATCAAGCGATAACAACAATCCCTTGGAGAGCAGGTAATCGCCCACCAGAACAGATATTTTATTCTTCCACAATGCGTTGAGGGAGAAGAAGCCACGCCTTTCATTGGAATCATCCACCACATCATCATGGATGAGGGTGGCAGTATGTAAAAGCTCAATCAGCGAAGCAGCGCGGTATGTCGCATCATTGACCGACCCGCATGCCTCAGCCGTCAGAAACACAAAAAGCGGCCTGATTTGCTTTCCTTTCCGCTTTACCAGGTATGCAGTAATGCGATCGAGCAGCGGCACATTGCTGCGCATGGAATTCCTGAATTTTTTTTCAAATTCCGTAATGTGCTCCCCGACCGGAGCTTTTATTTCATTGAGTGAGGGCGTCATAGGCTTTGTGATACGATAGCAGGTACAAAGATATTCCAATACAGCAGCCGCTTACCTGTTTTGTAAATAATTTTGAAAAGGTCCGGATCGTCATGGCCGCCAATACCACACATTTGTGATTATAATTAGTTTGTACATTTGCACAAAAGTCTGTTATGGCCTGTTTTCTGTTTGATGATATTGTTTTCGGCCCCGTCAAGAGCCGGCGGTTTGGCGTGTCGCTGGGGGTAAACCTGCTTCCCCTCAATATGAAATTCTGCACTTTCAATTGTGTATACTGCGAGTGCGGACTTACCCATCCTGCCCAGGATAAAAAAGCAAAACTCAACAATACCGAAAGCATCATCAACTCCCTTGAAAACCGTTTCAGGGAACTGAAAAACAGTGGTTTAATGCCTGATAATATTACTTTTGCCGGGAACGGTGAGCCTACCCTGCATCCCGGCTTTCCAACCATTATTGATAATACCATCAGGCTGAGGGACGAGATATTTCCACAGGCCGAAATTACCGTACTCTCAAATGCCACCCGCCTGCACATCCCTGCAGTCAGGGAAGCCCTGCTGAGAATCGACAACAATGTACTTAAGCTTGATGCCGGAACCCAGGAAACATTTGAACTGATCAACCGCCCTGCTTCACCCGTAAAACTGGCAGATATCGTCAGCCAGCTTGCCTCCTTCGGGGGAAAAGTTGTGATTCAGACCCTTTTTCTCAGGGGAGTGATCAACGGGGTTTCCATTGACAATACCATTGAATCCGAAATCGGCCCCTGGCTGGGTTATCTCGAAAAAATCAGGCCTTCACTGGTCATGATCTATCCCATTGAAAGAAACACGCCCGAACAGGGAATTGAGAAAATTTCACAGGCAGAACTTCTGGACATCGCCCGGCGGCTCGAACCCCTGTCTATCCCTTACGAGGTGTTCTGATCAATGAACATTAGCTGCACCGCTGTTGTTGATCTGACATACTAAAACTGCAGGTATGTGGGAAAAAATTGTACTGGAATCAAGCCAGAAAATTGCCATTGAAAAAGTCTTTACATTCAGTAATTTCAGTGAGGCTTTTGCTTTTATGACCCGGGTGGCCCTGCTCGCTGAAAAATCGGATCATCATCCGGAATGGACAAACATTTATAATAAGGTCATCATCCGCCTGTCGACGCATGATGCCGGCAATGAGGTCACTGAAAAGGATTATGCCTTGGCTGCCGCGATCGACAATTTGTTGTAAACAGGTTTTCATCTCTTATTATCGGGTTTACCGGGGTGAATGAGGGAACCAATGATACAATTCTGTAAATTCGTCAAATGGTAGATTATCCGGTAAAGGTGTTGATTGCTTTCGGTGAGACTTTCACCGGAAATGAAGAGCTGCTGAACTGGCTGCTGAATAACGGCTATCCGGAACTGGCAGCCTTGTCGAGTGCCATCAGGGGCAGTGAGCAGGCATTCAAATGGCTGATGGCCAATGGCTATCCCGAACTTGCCGCCCTTGATTCAGCAATTGATGACGACAAAAAAGCCTATGACTGGCTGAATTACCACAAACATTACTTCCTGGCCATGTTATCCGATGCCTGTCATAACCAGCCTGAAGCCATTGCCTGGCTCACCCGGCATGATTTGAAAATATTTCTGATGATCGCTGCCAAAATCAGGCATTTCAGGGACAATCAGACCTTTGACTACCATAAAATTCATTTCTGAAAAGCCTATCATTCATGCACAGATACAGAAAACCCCGCCCTGTTCAGCGCGGGGTTTCCTTCACTTTACCATAACCATTAACTGCACTTGGAATAGCCGCAATGTTTGCAGGTAAGGCAACCCTCTTTATACATCAGGCCGTCTTTCTCGCCACAGCTCGGACACTCCGTTTTACTGCTCACCGATGTGCCATCGGGAATATAGCGCTTCAACGCACGGACAACCCCATTCTTCCATGTGGTGATGCTATCATTGTCAAAATTCAGGTTTTCAACCAGGTTCACCAGGAATGGAAGGGGCATCCCATGCCTGAGGATTCCGGATATCAGCTTGGCATAATTCCAGAATTCCTTATTGAAAGACCGCGAAAGCCCTTCAATGGTTACTTTATATCCGTCTTTATCAAGAAACTGAAAATCATATCTTGCCGGTTCATTCTCTACTTTATTTCGCAATACCCAGCCTTTCTGCACCCATGGAGGCAAATAAAAACCATCGGCCTTCCCTGTAAAAACCTCATAAGGTTTATTATCAAGCAAACCAATGACAGCTATCCATTTTTCATAATCATTCTGGAAGCGGACCACATCGGCTTCGAGCTTTTGCGGTCTGGGAGGGGCCTTTGTTTCGCGGAACTCAACGGCATCTTCCTTCTTGTCGGCGCCAACCAGCACACCTGAGCGTGAACCATCGCGATAAATGGTCATTCCTTTACAGCCACTTTCCCAGGCTGTTTTATAAACCTGGCTTACCAGCTCTTCGGTAGCCTCCTTCGGCAGGTTAACCGTTACACTGATGGAATGATCCACCCACTTCTGTATGGCGCCCTGCATCTGCACCTTGCTTACCCAGTCAATATCATTGGAAGTAGCCTTGTAATAAGGCGATTTCTCGATGATTGCCTGTAGTTTGGCTTCCTCGTACAGCTTTACCTGATCCGGGTCGTAACCATTTATCTGCAGCCAGTCAATGAATTTGGGGTGAAATACATTATACTCTTCCCATGAATCCCCGACTTCATCAACAAAGGTAACATTGACGTTTTTGTCATTGGGGTTTACCTTACGGCGGCGTTTATAGCTTACCATAAAAACCGGTTCGATTCCCGAGGTGGTTTGCGTACAGATACTTACACTGCCGGTAGGTGCGATGGTCAGCATGGCGATGTTGCGCCGGCCGTTTTTTACCATCTTTTCATACACTTCCGGAGATTCCTGCCTGAGGCGTTGAATGAACGGGTTGCTTTTTTCACGCTCGGAGTTATAGATCGGGAAGGGGCCGCGTTCGCCTGCCAGGTCGGCAGAGGCACCGTAAACCTCAACAGCCAGGGTTTTATGCACCTCAACAGAGAATATCGTGGCTTCGTCGGTGCCATATCGCAATCCAAGGGCCGCAAGCATATCGCCTTCAGCAGTTATTCCTATACCGGTCCGGCGGCCCTGCAGGGTCTTCGTTCTGATATTTTCCCACATCTTCCTTTCAATGCGCTTGATCTCTTCATCTTCAGGATCCGAATTTACTTTACCAAGTATGGCATCGATTTTTTCCGATTCCAGGTCAATGATGTCGTCCATAATCCTCAGGGCATAGGCAGAATGTTTCCTGAAAAGGTCAAAATTGAACCTGGCCTCAGCAGTAAATGGATTCTCCACGTAACTAAACAGGTTCAGGGCGATCAGGCGGCAACTGTCATAAGGGCACAAGGGAATCTCGCCGCATGGATTGGTGGAAAGGGTTTTGAAACCAAGGTCAGCATAGCAATCGGGAACCGACTCCCGGGTAACTGTATCCCAGAAAAGGACGCCTGGCTCCGCCGATTGCCATGCGTTATGGATAATTTTATTCCACAATGCCTGCGCGTCAATCTCCTGAATTTTCATCGGATTGTGCGCATGAATAGGGTACTGCTGACGGTAGGGCTTACCGCTGATGACGGACTGCATGAATTCATCGTCAATTTTTACCGACACATTGGCGCCGGTGACTTTTCCCTGCTCCAGTTTGGCATCAATAAATCTTTCTGCATCAGGATGCTTCACCGAAATGGTGAGCATCAGGGCCCCCCTGCGGCCATCCTGTGCTACCTCGCGGGTAGAATTTGAATACCGCTCCATAAAAGGCACTATACCGGTTGAGGTAAGCGCGCTGTTCTTTACCGGGCTCCCGGTTGGCCTGATGTGCGAAAGGTCATGTCCAACACCTCCCCTGCGCTTCATCAGTTGCACCTGTTCCTGGTCTATCTTCATGATGCCGCCGTATGAATCGTAGTTTCCATCGCCCCCAATCACAAAACAGTTCGACAGGGATGAAACCTGGAAATTATTGCCCATCCCCGCCATGGGGCTGCCCTGTGGAATAATAAAGCGGAAATTCCGGAAAAGCTCAAAGACTTCGTCTTCGCTCAACGGATTGGGATATTTACGTTCAATTCTGGCTACTTCAGCGGCAAGACGCCGGTGCATGTCATCAGGGGTCAGCTCATAGATATTACCATCGCTGTCCTTGAGGGCATACTTGTTCATCCACACATTGGCTGCAAGTGTATCGCCCCTGAAATAATCCGTGGCCTTTTCAAGGATCTCTTCATGCGAATAAGATACAGGGGCTTCCTTATCAGCCGCCTGCACTATAGGCTCGTTTTCAATTACCAATTCTTCCATTTTGTTAACTTTCTGTTCCGGTTGAAGTTCGATTTTTTCCGGCACAGCAGGCCTTACGCGCTTTTCAAGCATCTCATTATAATAATCCCCTGTCCTTTCCTTTTCTTTTGTTTCAGCAACCTCTTCCAGATTTGCAAACAAGTTGATATCCATAGTTTAAGCCTCTAATGGTGGTTTTTGAATACGTTAACAGCCAAATTATATTAATCTGATCAAAAGGCAATTGCATTGGTTTTTACTCCCTTCTGATCGGAAAGACCAATATACAACAGCTATTTGTGAGTGGCAAGATTGACTTTTCAACAATCCCCCCGGATTCTGTCGTAATTGATTGAAACCGAAAAAGAAATATTATTAATAATTATTTTTCGGCCGGGCTTTTCCGGTTAGTTGCATCAGGTATTGGCAGATAGAAATAAGAAACTGATTATCAATATAGAAGCTGAAAGCCGCGCAGGCGTAGCCGGAATGCAAATGTCGTCAAACTTAGCTTTGAGATAAGTTTAAAATTTCCACAATCGGTCAGGAGTTATTAACAATTGCCATGGTGAATAACCTGAGTCATTGATTATAAGTGTATAAGGAAGACGGAACAGGCAGCATAATGCGCAATTTGTTCATATCATACTCATTATCAACGACTAAAAAGAAATGGATAACAAAGGAAAGCCTGAATCAGAAGTCGAGGCTGAGGGATATATAGAACACCGGTTTGTTAATAACCATATCCTCAATGCCCCAGGCGTAATCAGCCCTGAGAAAATAACCGAGCAGCCTGGTCCGGGCACCGAAGCCCAGGCCGCCTACCAGTGGTTCACGTTGCTCACGGATAGTAATCAACAGGGGGCCGCGGCTGATTACCCGTGTAAACAAGGCGTTTTCATCGGCATAAGGAGTCGCTCCCGTCCAGGCTGTACCCAGATCGCCGAAGGCAATCAGCTGGAAATTGGTCAGAAAATCAGACCGGAGCGGACGGTTGGCCAGGTAACTGAAAACCGGGAACCGAAGTTCTGAATTGATCACCGCAAAGCTGTTGCCGTTCCGCACATTCTGATAGAAACCGCGCATGTTCGTAGCCAGGGTCTGGTAGGCATAATTCTGTGAATAATCAATGGGCGCGTCAGTGGTAAACTTTGGTGCAAGCCAGGTATCTACCCCTCCCATATAATAAATGAGCCTGCTTTTGCCAAATGATGTACTGGTGGCAAAACGGTTAGCCCAGATGAAGTTGCGGTGAATGGGCAGATAATGGCGGATATCAAATCCAAGCACCACCATATTGGTGTTTTTGCTGTCCCCGTCAAGCCGTTGGTAATATTCTCCAAAAACCTTGTAACGCAATCCATCGAGCAGGTTCAGCCCCAGCTGCCTCGTGGCATCATAGGTCAGCTCACCCTTGCCTGATACCCAGTAGCGGTTAATGTCGGGTTCCCGCAGGTTATACTGGTCGGTCGACATAAAGACAGCCCTGTCTTTGCGCATCGTGGCAGTGCCCTTTACAGAAAGCAATGGATTCAGGGGATATTTCAGGATGTAATGCAATTCATGAATACGGTACCTTACAATCGAGTAGAGACTGATCTGCTCAATTGACTGGCGGTGAAAATAGATCTCCCTGTCGAGGCGATGTTTGAGGTTGGCAATGCTCACCACATATTCATTATTCACCAGGTTGAAGTCAAGCCTCACACCTGCAACAATCCGGTAATCCTCAAGCAGATCTGACAAGCCGATCCTGAAAAAGGCATTTAACCCGGGGGTAAGGAAAATAGGGCCGCCGCCACCAGAGAAGGGCTGATAGGAAGTACTCAGAAAATTAAAGTCGAGCTGACTTACCAACTCGTTAATCCGGTATTCCACATTGTAATTTCGTTGTTTGGGAATAACGAAATTATCTCTCTCATCAACGGGTGAAAGCCCGCTTTTGCTTCCCGGCCGTTTCAGCCCTTCCCTGCCTAGCCGGTACTGATCAAGATCGATAAGGCTGTCAGATGCCGGTAATTCAGGGTCTCCGGCATACACACTCACGAAGCGCCTGCGCCTCTCTTTAGGCTTGACCTGCGTCTGAGCCGACTTCTCTTTCTCCTTTAATAACGAGACTTCCAGCAATTTTTGCTCCATGTAGCCGGTAAGCGGCGGCGCTAAGCGCTCAATTCCGCGTGCAGGTGCCTGATCGTAACTGTATATGGTCCTGTACTGGCCCGAGTGGATGATCTCCGCTATTTTTGCTGAACGTGGCGAAGAGGTGTGCGACACAATATTCCGGGCGTAATTGGTCAGCCCGTATGTGCGGGTAAAATACCGGTAATGCGCTGCCGTATCAACATGAGTTATCACGCTGTCGAAGCCGGCAAGGTAGCGGTTGTATATCCCGTTCTCATCACCAAGATAGGAGATATAACCTTTTTCATATTCTACCGGCTGAATTTCATTGGCATAGGGAGTATCCGTAATGCGACGAAGCACTTTACTTTTTGCGGCATAATCATAGAGAAAAAGATCATGCTTATGATCAAATCCAGGCTTAATAATCTTAGGCTCTTCGGTGAGGGTATCCGAAGGCCGGTTGGAACTGAAAACTATCTGGCGGGAATTGTTGATGAACACCGGATTAAGATCGTTATACACATCCCTGGTAATCTGCTCGGCTGCGGAAGCAGCAATATTGTAAACATAAATGTCGGTCTGCCCTTTCCTGACGGCCGACATCACAAACCTCCGCCCATCGTGCGAATAGGCCATATCCACAATTTTCTGAAAACCGTAAATAAATTGCCATGTCCTCCGCTTTGATTCAAGGTTGATCTGGTAAAACCTGATTTCACCCTTGCGCTCAGTGATGAGACCCAGGGTATTCCCGTTAGGGTGAAACTCTATCAGGGGATAGGAAAGGTCATTTTTCTCATCAAGCCGGTGACCCTGACGGTAGACAACTTTAGATTTACCATTGCGGGTATCATGCAACCACACTTTAACCTGTCCGTCCTGATTGCTGATCCAGGCCATATATTTTCCGTCAGGGCTTAATCGCACACGGTCATAAACTACAGCTTTTATAACCTTTTTCTGAACCGGCGCGGTTACGGGTTTCTGCCTGCCTTCATCGCTGTTTAGGTATTGCCCGCGGTATGATTCATACCATTCTTTTACAAGATTACGAAATGAGATATTAAGCACGTAAAGAAATCCGGTTTCAACATTACGGCTGACCCTTGCCAGATAAATGATATTCGGGATAGCCTGTTTACCATATTTATCAGCGATGTATTTCCAGATTCCGTGTCCGGCATAAATGGCATCTTCGCCTTTCAGGTGATTGAATTTCCGGTAACGGCCCGAGAGGATGCCTTCGCGCATATAGTTGTCAATTTCGGTATTCCACTCTTCCGCTATATAAGATACCAGACCATCGATAAACCAGGCAGGCATGCTCATCAGCGTGGCATTGGTAATCTGCCGGCCCACCGAGCCCCCATAAATAGATTGATCTATCAATGCCCTGGCCATTCCCGCCCTGATCTGCTTCTCAAAGTTGGCATAATTACCATCGAAATAGATAAAGACTTTATTTTCTATGATATGCGTAATACCGCCGATATTATACTGCTGTTCACTGACCAGCCCTATATTACTCTGCTTCAGATCGGTGAGGGAGTTGAAAACGATGAACTCAATTTTATCGCTCATCCGCGTTTCCAGCAGCGACTCAAGCTCCGGCAGTATCTCCTTGGCATACCGCGCAGTATAAATGGCCAGTTCTTTACCATTCAGGTAAAAATAGGTGTCAAAATCATCGAAACGATAGTATGTCCATAGAAAGTCACCGTACTGGACACGACTTTTGCCGAACGGCATCTGTGATCCATTATAAAACTGGGCATGAACCGGCATCAGGGTCAACAATCCGAAAAAGATTGTACCCAATAATTTCAACTTAAAAATACCGTATCTGCCAGATAAATTGCTCATCTTTGATCCGAAAACCAGGATGTAAAAATAACACAAAAATCCCGTACTTGTTGAAGCCGGCCTGAAAACAGATGGTTTCGCAGCAAATGTCGTACCGATATATCAGCAAAGCATACAAATTTTCATGGCCATTCTGTAAATGCCACTGTCAGGCAGGGCTTCAACGCAGCGGATGACAGCATACGGATGGAATAATCAGTTACCTTTGCTATTTCAATCGGAGTCACATATTTATGATAACTGTTAAAACCTTTGTATTCAATTCATTTTCAGTAAATTCTTTTGTCATTTCAGATCAGGATGGCAACTGCGTAATCATTGACCCGGGTTGTGAGAATACCCAGGAACAGCAGAAACTTTCAGGCTATATCGATGAAAAGCAACTCCGGCCCGTGGCCCTGATCAACACCCATTTTCATGTTGACCATATCCTCGGGAATCATTTTGTTTGCGAAAGATATGGTTTAAAACCAACCGGACATACCGGCAGCAAAATGTTCTGGGAAACAGCCCGTGAATTTGGCTCAGTGTTTAACCTTAAAGTTGAGGAGATCATAAAACCTGAAATGTTTACCGAAGACGGTGATGTGCTGAAATACGGAGGCATCACACTTGAAGTCCGTTACACCCCCGGGCACGCCAATGGCAGTATCTGCCTGGTGAACCACGAACAGAAATTTGTGATTGCAGGTGATGTACTCTTTTATGGCAGCATCGGGCGGACCGACCTCCCTACCGGCGACTTCGACATCCTGATGGAAAGCATACAGCAAAAGCTTTTTACCCTTCCGGATGACTATATTGTTTATCCCGGCCATGGCCCCAAAACCAGCATTGGCTACGAAAAAATGAGCAACCCCTTTCTCAGCTGACAGCCGGCTGTTGATCACAAGCACTGTGTCGATTTTCGATAACCCTAACCAGGAGACAAATGGAGTTAATTACAACCATAAAGCAAAAAGCTGCTTATCTGAAGGCGGAATTGCAGGACATCCGGCGCCACCTGCACATGCATCCTGAATTGTCGATGCAGGAAAAGGAAACATCGGCCTTTATACAGGCAAAACTTGCCGGATACGGGATCCCTTTCACAACCGGCATGGCGGTACATGGCGTTGTTGGCATGATTGAGGGCAGAAATCCGGGCAAACAGGTAATTGCACTCAGGGCCGATATGGATGCCCTGCCCATAACCGAAAAAAACCAGGTTGACTACTGCTCTAAAAACCCGGGTGTGATGCACGCCTGCGGTCATGATGTGCACATGACCTGCCTGCTGGGAGCGGCCCGTATATTAAATGATCTGAAAGATCACTTTGAAGGCAGCATCAAACTGATCTTCCAGCCCTCGGAGGAGAAGTTTCCGGGAGGCGCTTCCATGATGATCAAAGCGGGCGTTTTGAAAAATCCTGCCCCGCAGAAGATGTTCGGACAACATGTGCTTCCCACGCTCGAAGCCGGGAAAATAGGCATGAAGCCGGGCAAATACATGGCCTCCACCGATGAGATCTACCTGACCGTTAAAGGCAAAGGCGGCCATGGCGCAACCCCTGAGTTGAATGTAGACCCTGTACTGATAGCCGCACACATACTTGTTGCACTGCAGCAGATTGTCAGCCGCACGGCCCCGCCCCAGCTACCGGCAGTGCTTTCGTTCGGCCGCTTTATAGCCGAAGGGCGCACCAACATCATCCCCAATGAAGTAAAACTTGACGGTACGCTCCGCACTTTCGACGAAGCATGGCGCTCAGAAGCCCACCTGAGAATTGAAAGAATGGCTGCCTCTATCGCCGGAAGCATGGGCGGCTCCTGCGAGGTGTTTATCGACAAAGGATACCCCTTTCTTGTCAATGACGATCAGGTTACTGCTGAAGCCCGGCAGGCCGCCGTTGAATATCTTGGAGCGGAAAACGTTGCAGACCTTGACCTGAGAATGACAGCGGAAGATTTCGCCTACTATTCGCAACAGGTCCCTTCGTGCTTTTACCGCCTGGGAACCAGAAATGAAGAAAGAAATATAGTGCATAACCTGCATACCGACCGGTTCGACGTGGATGAAAAAGCGTTGGAAGTTGGTGCCGGTCTTATGGCCTGGATGGCTGTAAATTCGCTGCATGCTTTTTAAGGTTGAATTCAATTTAACTATTTAATTTTCAGGGTTTTTATTTCTTTATATAATTCACTATTTTTGAAAGATAAACCAATTAAAAAGCAGCAACATGGGATTTATCAACTCTTTGAGGAAACTGTTCGGTACTTCGAAAGAAGCCGCCACCGTGAAGTCAGCCGAACTTAAAGAAAAGGCCGCCGATACCTTCGAATCGGTGAAGGAATACACCAGAGAAGTTGCCGATAAACTCGACGACAAATTTGAAGAAGCGGTTGAGGATGTGAAAGAAGCCGCTGCAGAAACCAAAGTGAAGGCAAAAGAATTTGGATCCAAAGTCAGGGACAAGGCAGAAGATGTAATAGAAAAACTGGATGACAAAGCATCTGAAGTGGTTGACAAGCTTGAAGAAAAGATACGGGCTTCCACTGCTAAATCTGAGGAAACCACTGAAGTTGTGGCAGATAATGTGGGAGAAATTGTTGAAGACGCCACTGAAAAGGCCGGGGAAGTTGTTGAAGATGTGGCAGACACCATTGAATCGAAAGCGGAAGATGTGATCGATGAAATCAAGGATGCGGCTGACGATGCGGCTGACGATTTACCCAAGGCCTGATCAGTTATTATTACGTAAAAAGCCCTGGATTCAGATTCAGGGCTTTTTTATGCAGCCACAACAAATTCACTGATCTGTGGTTTAATTTTCCATGACCCGACCGGGTTATCAGCATTTTTTAACTCCGCCATGACTGATCCCATTTCAATTACGCCGATTCCCATTGAATTTCAAGGGCCACAGGCGATGAACCCCAAATCAACCCACCGCCACGACCATGAAGAGTTGTGGATCATCACCCATGGGAACCCTGAATACACGGTCGATTTTGTTTCTGAAATCCTGGAAGCACCGGTAATTGTATATGTTGCCCAGGGAAAGGTCCATTCATTCCTGCCCGACCATCAAACGCGCGGCTGGCTGATCCGTTACCGGAATGATTTTATCCCGCAAAGCCGCTTTAACTTCTATTCCGGATTTATTGAGAAAGTTCAATACACGCTGAGCCACGATTACTGCAGCACCACCCTGCATGCGCTGTGCGAGATTATGCTGAGGGAAAACGCTGAACCAAGTCCCGACTTTCAGGTACTGCGCCACCTGCTCAGTGCAATACTGGCTAAACTTGAGAAAGATGCACACACTGAATACCTGGGAGAATCCGGCCCGGCCAACACCCGGCTGACCACCTTCAACAACTTCCTGAAAATCCTGGAGAATAACTTTCACCGGCCTGAAGGCGCGGACTTTTATGCCGAAAAGCTGAACATGACTGCTCGTAATCTAAATCTGATCACCCAGGCTTCATTCGGAAAAACAGCCACGGAAATCATCGAAACCCGGAAACTGATCGAAGCGAGAAGGCTGCTGCTGAACACTGAAAAATCCGTTTCGGAAATCGGTTTTGAGCTCGGATATAATGAAAAGTCCTATTTTACCAGGGTTTTCAAAAAGAAGACCGGGATAACCCCCACCGGTTTCCGCGAAAAATCATTTGCCCTCATTTCCTGATTGTACCACACATGTTCCTGAAAGTGTAACCATCCGCCTTGCGGACCGGTGTAATTTTGCACCATCAGAAACAACGTAAAACAATAAGAAAATGACGACAACAAAATGGGCTCTTGATCCCTCACACTCGGAAATAAGTTTCAAAGTAAAGCACCTCATGATTTCAAATGTAAAGGGTGTATTTGCAGGATTTACAATTGATGTTACAACAACAGGAGACGATTTCAGCACTTCTGATATTTCATTGAGCATTGATCCCGCAACCATCAACACCGGCAATGCCGACCGCGATGCCCACCTGAAAAGTGCTGACTTTTTCGATACAGACAATTTCAAAACCATCGCTTTCAAATCAGAAAAGATGGAAAAAGCCGGTGACGATGAATTTAAACTCACCGGTGACCTGACCATTAAAGGCATTAGCCGTAAAGTAACCCTCGATGTGGAATTTGGCGGCCTGATGACTGATCCCTGGGGCAACCAGAAAGTCGGTTTCAGCCTTAACGGAAAAATCAACCGCAAAGACTGGGGGCTTAACTGGAATGCAGCCCTTGAGGCCGGTGGCGTATTGGTTGGCGAAGAGGTAAAGATCAGTGCTGAAGTGCAGTTTGTAAAACAGGCCTGATATATCCGACAGTTCATGAAAAAACAGGCTGGATGGTTAAAGCCTGTTTCACGACTTAAAAATAATCAGCAGGCAGACTCAGCGTCTGCCTGTAAAATATAACGAATTAAGCATCATACCATTTCAAAAGGCAAAAGATGATCCCTGAGCCATGAACTGACAGGAATTTATACGAAAAGCGCTCCCAGGCGCAGGATTACTGTTAACATCAAAACTTGCCGGAGGAATTCCGGCAAGCAAGGCGGGTAAGCCGAATGCGCCGGAGTCATCGGGGTTTAATCATTTACCGGATACAAAAGAAGAAATTATGAAAAACAAAGTGCTTCACAAAGCGGGCAGCCGCGGCCTTGCCAATCATGGTTGGCTGGTAAGCAGGCACACCTTCAGCTTTGCCAATTACTACGATCCCGACCGGATAAACTTTGGTGTACTCAGAGTACTGAACGATGATTTTGTGGCTGCCGGCAAAGGCTTTGGCACCCATCCGCACGACAATATGGAAATTATCTCTATCCCGCTAGAAGGCGACCTGGAACACAGAGACAGTATGGGTAATGTAGCTGTGATAAGCAAGGGCGATGTGCAGGTTATGAGCGCCGGAACCGGTATCACACATAGCGAGTACAACAAAAACAGCGACAGGCCGGTTAAATTTCTTCAGATCTGGCTGTTTCCCAAATCTCTGAATGTGAAACCACGGTACAATCAGATTACGCTTAAGACAGAAGATCGACAGAACAAGCTTCAGCAGATTTTATCTCCAGACCCGCAGGATGCGGGAGTGTGGATACATCAGGATGCATGGTTCTATATGGGCAATTTTGATGAAGGAATTGAGACAAAATACCAGATCAGAAAAAGCGGGAACGGAGTTTATGCCTTTGTGCTGAAAGGAAGTTATATCATTGATGGAACAGAGCTCAGTGAGCGTGACGGACTGGGGATCAGCGATGCAGACGCTGTTGATATTAAGTCTGGTCAGGCCGGCTCAGAAATTCTGCTTATGGATATACCCATGAACATTTAAGACAAAAACATGGACCGGCGGAAATTTCTGTTATCATCTTTGGCCCTGTCAATAACACCTTATGCCATGAAAGTAAATGCGTTGCAAAATATAGTTTCACAATGGGGAAATACCCCCGCCATGCCAGTGCTTTTTCTTGGCCATGGCAGTCCGATGAATGCCATTGAACTGAATGAGTTTTCACGTGGCTGGCAACAAATCGGAAAAAGCCTTCCGGTTCCTAACGCTATTCTTTGTGTTTCAGCGCATTGGGAAACACGGGGAACTTTTGTCACCGCCATGGAAAAACCGCGCACCATTCACGACTTCGGCGGCTTCCCCCGGGCATTGTTCGATGTTCAGTATCCTGCGCCCGGAAGTCCTGAACTGGCATTGGAAACCAGCAATATAATTACTCAGACCGAAGTCAGGCTTGATGAGAACTGGGGGCTTGACCATGGGGCCTGGAGCGTGATCAAACACCTCTATCCAAAAGCTGATATTCCGGTAATACAACTCAGCCTTGACTACGGAAAATCGCCCCGTGAGCATTATGCGCTTGCCGCTGAACTGGCCGCACTGCGTAAAAAAGGGGTATTGATTATCGGCAGTGGAAATATCGTACACAACCTGCGGATCATTGACTGGAAAAAACCCGGTACAGGATATGACTGGGCTGTTGAAACCGATGCAAAAATGCGGCAATGGATTTCAGAAGGCAACCACCAGGCACTCATTGACTATAAAAAGGCCGGAACGGCATTTGAACAATCTGTCCCTACTCCGGAGCATTACCTGCCATTGCTCTATACACTCGGACTTCAGGGAAAAAACGAGGCGGTATCGTTCTTCAATACTAAAACCATTATGGGGTCGATTTCGATGACTTCGGTGAAGATCGGATAAGAATTCATGTTCACTTACAAAAATAATTCAGACGAACGAATTGAGTTTGCGTCTGATTTGCAGAAAACAATTTACATTATATTAAGTATATTTAATAAAATTATTACTTTTGTTTGTTTTGTTAAGTGTACTGAAGATGGAATTAATCAAGAGAGAAAAATATTTAGAAAAGATCAGGCCTTATTATGGAAAGGATCTCATTAAGGTTTTAACCGGCCAGCGAAGGGTTGGTAAAAGTTATTTATTACGACTGATCAGGCTTGAGTTAGAAGCAATTAATCCAACTGCTAATTTTATATTTATTGATCTTGAGCGCTTTGAATTTGACAAAATCAGAACCTATGAAGATTTATATTTATATATCAAAACTGCGCAAAAACCAGGCGACAATTATCTGTTTATTGATGAAATTCAAAATATTGAAGATTTTGAAAGAGCTATACGGAGCTTATTGTCCGAAGGGAACTGCGACATCTATATAACAGGAAGCAATTCTGCAGTTTTCTCAGGCGAAATTGTAACTTTTTTAAGTGGACGCCAGGTTGTAATAAATATCCACAGTTTGTCATTTACGGAATATCTGCTCTTTAATGAACTTGATGCGAGTGAGCAATCGCTAATGCGGTATTTAAAACACGGAGGATTGCCATATCTCAGGCATATAGAAAACGATGATGACCTGGTTACGGATTATCTGAGGAATATTTATAACACGATTCTCTATCGCGATGTAGTGAGCCGGAATCAAATACGGGATATCCCGTTTCTTGAAAATCTGACCCGGTTTCTTGCCGATAATACAGGAAGTCTTACTTCGGCTACCAGAATTGCCGATTACATGAAATCGCAAAGAAACAGTAAATCGGTTTCTGTAATTATTAACTATCTTAATTATCTTGAACAGGCATATTTTATAAATAGTGTCAGGCGTCAGGATGTGCAGGGAAAGAGAATCTTTGACAGCGGTGAAAAGTTTTATTTTCAGGACCTGGGTTTACGTAACCTGCTTTCGGGATACAAACCAACGGAAATTGCCAAGATCATTGAAAATGCAGTTTTTAATCATCTGGTTTATCTGGGAAACAAAGTTTATGTAGGGAAAATGGATGATAAGGAAATTGACTTTATTGCAGAGCAAAATGGCGAATTTGCTTACTACCAGGTAGCATATTTACTGAATGATACAAAAGTTATTGAACGTGAATTTGGTAATCTGTTGAAAATCCCGGATCACTATCCCAAATATGTTATCTCAATGGATAATTTTCCGATTACCTCATCTACTGAAGGAATCAAGCATATACATCTGATGAATTTTTTATTGGAGGAGTAATGCTGTAATAGCCATATAAAAATGATATATAGGGCGTGTAATATTGCTAATCCGGAGTAATCAGATTAAAAGCTATATCCCAGACTGATTCCCGCCCACGGTATTACTGCACTTTTGACTTCTTCGGTCAGGGGTATTACAAACATAGGGGTAAATCCTGCCCTGAAAAGCAGCCCCTTCTTTTTTTGATACCGGTATCCGATTACTCCGTGAATAAACATATTGTAGAATTCACCAGCGTTGAAATTTGTGCTCAGGCCTCCGCCAATCTCCAGCCGGCTTCTCTTTCCTCCGAAATAGTAACCCATTATATTGGGGGCCCAACCCTCTTCAATTCCCGCAATACCCAGACTAAAGGCAAAGGTTTCCTTCAGTCTGAAGTCCACATTCATTGACATCCATCCTTTGCCGCCAAGTTCTATAAAAGGAGAAATGGCCGGGCTGGAAAAATTTTCGCTTTCCTGCGCCTGCAACTGAAGTAAAAAGATTCCGAAAAGACCGGAAAGGAAACTTTTCACAATTCCGGCGATCAAATGTGATTTCATTTTTTGACGGATTAACTGATCGGATGCAAAAAATGGATTCTGCTTTTTGTTGTTAAACCAGCATTTTACCTCATCACAAACGGAACAATGATTGAAATTATCCCGGTGCAAACCACCACCAGGATAAACAGGTTATACCTGACGCTGTAACTAGTCAGCAGTGAGGCATCATAATACTTGTCTACCTGCTGATCCCTGTACATGTTGATCAGCCCGTTCAGAAGTTTTGCCCGGGTCTGCTTGCCTTTGGTAAGACCGATAATGGCCACCAGGTTGATGATGATAATCAGGGCGACAAAAATGAACATTACAAACAATGCGGTATCATCGGTACGTGATTTTTCGACCGAACCCGCATTGATGGCCAGCGCTATCAGGTTGAGGGCGATGGAAGCAAGTATGAAAATAATATCCGTCTTTGCATTCTGCTGCAATTCGGAAGTAATGTGTTTGTGAACGTGCTCAATCATGGCTTTTGGTTTTTCAGTTAATTCAGACAAAAGAGTTCTTGTGTGGTTTGTAACAGCGGGTTATCTGATCTCCGGTTGATTTATAAAACGCCACTGCTTGGTATGCGTGCCAGGCCAGCCGGCCTTGAACCGGAAAGTATCGGGTCCATCAATTGCATTAATAGTAATGATGGCTGTAATACAGGAAGCGAGTGCCAGGGTACTGCCCAGTGCCCAGCATTTATACCTTTCCGCATTCAATTCCCCTTCTTTAAAATTGTAACTGATAATCGGTGAAAGGAAGAGGGTGAGCAAGGATAAATAGATGGTCGATTCTACAATTTCGTCAAGATGATAATTTTTCCCTTTGCCAACTTTCAGGTAATCAATTTCAGTTAATGCAAAACTCATGAAACCGGAATCACTGAACGGAACAGATGTAAAGTACTTTACGGGAAAGGTAGCTTGATTTTTAATCCCGTTGGTGAATACTGAATTGGTTTTGACTTCATTTAACCTGATGGGGATAGAATCGCCGGCACCACCAAGGAATATCCCGTTATAATAATTATATTCCTTCAGGGTATCATTATCAGTCAGCAAACGGCCGATATCGAGTTTCATTTCAGGCTTTAATCTGAGCGTTTTTACCTTTGAATTGCCCGAGACCATTTGCAGTTGAACCTTCCAGGGCTGAGCATTCATTATAATTGCGAAACTCAGCGCAATCATAAGAAGAAATAGCTTTTTCATATTTGTGATTTTAGGATATGACCCAATTGCAAAGTCTGCAACCAATCAATCTCCTGAACAGAAACAGTGATTTAGTTTAAAACATTCCCGAAACATTTCAATATTTAACCTCCTGAAAACATAACTTTTAAAACGGGCTGAAAAACGAGAAGTAGTGATGGCAGATCTTGTCGGGCGGCTCAAAAAGGAGCTGGTCAGGGACACCGGAAGCCCTGGAAAAGTATTTATCTGTGGCAGTTGCCTGCTGCTGAAGTTTTTCACCTTCTTCCTGCTTGCCGAGAAACATGTTAGCTCTTGCCATCAGGCCGAGTGTGAATGCTCTAAGCGGCACGACAGGTTCAGGCAGGGTCTGAAGATATTTCTCAAAACAGGTGATTGCAGCGGGTAGCTCAGTGGAGGCAAGTTCCCTGTTCTGCATTACTTTCATCATATGATACCTTCCCAGCTGGAGCTGAAGCAGATTGGCCGATGGATCTTTGCTTTTCACTTCACCATAATACTTTTCAGCCACTTCCGGATTTCCGGCCAGAATCCCGGCAATTGCAGTGCGGTAAAGGAGTTCGGGTGTCCGTCCGTTTCCGGCAATTTCATTTTCCCAGAACTTAACCAGATCAGTTCCCTCAGGGGCAAGCACTTCTCTGGCCCTGGCGCCGAAATAAGCATTGGTTTCGGAAAGTTTCCCGGCATAGTAAACAGCCTGAGTGCTGTCGCCACCTATCCCGGGCGGAAGCATGCCGTATATCTCTACCAGGTAAAGCATGGGTTCGCAATAATCAGGTTTCAGCTCCAGCACTTGTTTGAGTAGACCACAGGTCTCGTCCACGGCGTCTTTAATCTTGTCCTCCCGCCCCGTTTGCATAAACATAAATGCATTCATAAAACCGGAAACCGCCCTGTAATAAGCATAGATTACATTATCCGGCTCCAGGTCGGCTGCCTTACTGATGTGAGCGGTAACGTCTTCCAGTTGGGTACCCCCTCCCCCGGTCAGCAGGTAAAAGTTTAGCCTGGCCATTTCGTAATGCGCCATGGCATTGGTTGAGTCAGTGTCAAGCACCTGCAAAAGCAACGCTTTTGCTTCATCCGCTTTGCCGCTCATCCTGAGTTCATAAGCCCTGAAGACATCCCTGTCTCCGGGATTCCCGCTTAAATAAGCCATAGCAGCCAGCGAGCAGGCCAGCAGGGAAATAATCATCACATACTTTTTCATGATCAGATGGTTTAAAATAAGTGGTTTTTTCGTAACTTTAAGAATCAAAATTAGAGTGTCCGTTGCTTTTTCATTTGAATTGGACTTGTAAACCGATTGTAAAACACTTTACCACCGTTTTGCCACCGGTTCAACCGGAAAATTGTCACTTTTGTGAACGACAGGGATTTACAGATCTTCGGAATCCTGAAGCAAAAGATTGTGGAACGTATGCTGCAGTCCTATCCGGGAATCAATCCTTCCATCTCAGAATGGAAAGGACAGGAGATTGTTGACTTTCAGGAAGAGTTGCTGCAAAAGGTGAATGCCCATATCAGCGAAAAATGGTTTTACATGCACATGAAATCGGTAAACGGGGGTCTGCCGCGCATCGATATCCTGAACTTTCTGAGCCGTTATGCCGGGTATGCAAACTGGGATGATTTCAGATTCAAAAATGCGGCAAATTCAACCAGACTTCATTCGTTGAAGCATGCCAACCGCTACTTCTACCTTGTTCCTGTTATGGCCCTGATTTTTTTGGGTTTGTTTTTTCTCCTCTTCAAAATGCTGAGCACAAAGGAATACCGCTTTACCTTTTTTGATGCAGATACAGGCATGGCAATAACAAACAGTCTGATCAAAGTTAGTATGCTGCGTGACAACGAATCCCCGGTAAACTATCTGTGTGGTCCCGACGGAAGTTTCGTTGTGAAAACAGGCCGGGCCAGTCTCCGGTTTGTAGTGGAAGCGCCATGTTATCATACGGATACCATAGTCAGGTTGCTCGACAAGTTTAATCCTCAGGAGTCCCTAACCCTGCGACCGGATAACTACGCGCTGATGATTCAGTATTTTTCGGCCAGCAAGGTGACCGACTGGCAGAAAAGAAGGGAGCAGCTGAACAGAATCATATCTGACAATGCCATGATTTACCAGGTACATGACAAGGAAACACTTGGAGTGGAATTATACAACAAAGGAGAGTTTATCAATAAACTGACGCTTCCTTCAACAAGTTTGCAGGGAATTGAAATTTTTGATACAAGGTATGAAGCGGGCAGAATATCACTGATCCGTTTCAGGCAAAGGGAGGTAAGGCCATGAGAAAAAATTACTATATACTAATGGCTTTCTTTGCCTGGTTTATGCTGAGTTCCAGGTCGTGCGGCCCGGAGGAGGAAAATAAATCCGGAAGAGAAAAAGCCGACCTGGAGCAGTCCAGGGAAAGGATCAGGACTGAATTTGAAGCGGATATCCTCTCGGAACAGTCATTGAGAGCCTTTGAGATCAATGCAAAACAAAAGATTGCGGATTATGGCGATTATCTCGGTATCGCTTTCAATAAAAACCTGGATACAGCCCTCAGGGCAGAGGCCAGACGTGCGATAAAAAATATGTTTACCAGTGAAGACATTGCTTTGAACAGGCATCTGGGCTTAATCACCAACAACAAAATCCTGAAAATTAAAGGTGTGACTGGCCACCACTACGCTTCAGGGTTCCAATCAATCTCTTTTCAAATTGAGGATGTGCGTATTGCAGCGCTGCTCCGGCCGGTCGGGGAATCCTGTTTCACCGGGCAATTAAATTTTAGTTGCACCACAGTAACATACACAAAAACAGACACGTTAAATCTGGGAAAAGAAAACCTGAGTGCATTATTTTACGCCCGTAAACTTCCCAAAGCATTCGGTAACGACACGCTGCTGATGTGGAGTGTGTTTCTGGGAGAGATCAGGTAACTGCATCCGCTGATATTTCATCCCCCTCCGGACCTTCCTCAATAAAAAAGTTGAGCAAACTCAATCCCGGGCTTGTGCCCCTCACCCACTGAATGCTTGCCGGGGAATGCTGTGAGGGCTAATTTTGCAGCATCAAAAATTCAGCAACATGAAACAGACTTTAAATACTTCCTGGAACGGCAATATGCAGTTTGATGCGCTGGTAAGCGGACATCATGTAATTATGGACGCGAAAGCGGAAGTGGGCGGACAGGATGCCGGCCCCAGGCCCAAAGAACTGATGCTGGCCTCACTGGCAGGCTGCACCGGAATGGACGTAATCTCCATCCTGAAAAAAATGCGGGTGGAACCCAAAACCTTCAATATCCGCATAGAAGCCGAGGTGACTGAAGAACATCCGAAACACTACAGCGGCATGCACCTTATTTATGAATTCTCCGGGGACGGGCTGGATGAGGAAAAACTACGTAAAGCCATTGATCTTTCTCAGGACCGTTACTGCGGCGTTTCGGTGGTTTACCGCAAAGCAATGCCCATCACTTACGAAATCAGGATACTGGAAAACGAATAAAGTTCTTCCTGCATCTTCAACAGATTAACCAACGACTTCAATCCAAATATTTAAAAATCAAAAACAATAAGACAATGCTCTACACCAACCTTCACCATGTAATGACAGCTGCTGAACATCAGAAGCTGATAAACGAAAACGAAAATGTCATGATCTGCTGCGGCCGCATGGGCCCCATGTGTATTCCCGTTTACGGAATTATGGAAGATCTCGAAGAGGAATACAAACATGTGAAATTTGCCGATATGGAATTTGACAATCCTGAGGCTTATGTGATCCGTAATGTTCCTGAAGTGCGCGGATTTATGGGGATTCCCTTCACCATGTATTATAAAAACGGCAAACTGGTAAAAGCCACTTCCAGTATCCAGAGTATGAGCCAGGTAAGGGCCATCCTTGACAATGAATTTGCTCCTGTAACAGTCAGCTAATCTGACTCCGGATATTTCATGAACCGGAATAACCTGAGGACCTGTTTATCTGCCAGACACCTCATGTCATTCCGGTTCCAGGTAATTTATCATAAGACTTTAGAAGGGACTCCGGATTCCCGCTAAGCTTTCCGGAATTTGAAAATGAATACAAATAACCACTTCGATGCCATTGTTATAGGCGGAGGCCCCGCGGGGATGACTGCCGGCATTTACCTTTCACGTGCCCGGCTGAAAACACTGATTATCAGTGATGGTGTGCTGGGCGGTCAGATGGTTTTGACCCATGAAATTGCAAACTACCCCGGGGTGGAAAGCATTTCGGGTTACCAGCTTTCCAACATTATGAAAAAGCAGGCCAAAAGCTTCGGCTGCGTGATAAAGAGCAATTCCCGGGTTACTGATCTGCAAATTGAGGGTGAAATAAAATCTGTAACCCTTTCCGATGGAACTACATATACTTCAAATGCCATCATCCTGACGCCCGGCGGCCGCTCACGCACCCTCAATGTACCCGGAGAGGCTGCATTCAAAGGGCAGGGGATTTCCTATTGCGCTACCTGCGACGGAGATTTCTTCACGGGGAAAGAAATTGTGGTGGTCGGTGGCGGCAACTCCGCCCTCGAAGAGGCGGTGTCACTGACCAAATATGCCACCAAAGTCACCATTGTTCACCAGTTCGACCATTTCCAGGCATTTGAATACGCTGTGGAAGAGGCAAAAGCCAACCCTAAAATTCATTTCATCATGGAGTCAACCATTACCGGATTCCATGGAAATGAAAAACTGGAGCGCGTGGATATTAAAAACATCAAAACCGGAGAAGTGCAAAACTTCGCAACCGACGGGGTGTTTATCTTTATCGGATATGTTCCGAATACCGAATTTCTTAAGGGTAAAGTTGATATGAACCAGTGGAACGAAATCCTGGTAAACAGCGACATGGCCACCAGTATTCCGGGCGTTTACGCTGCCGGTGACTCCATCGTGAAGCGTTACCGTCAGGTTACAACCGCCGTTGGCGACGGGACCATTGCCGCTCTGGCTGCATCGGGCTATATCCATCAACTGAAATCCAGGCATCTCCACGAAACTTTAGCTCACTGATATGTCAACAGGTCTGATTATTGCCATCACCATTGTCGCACTTTTTGCAGTTTACATGATTTATTCTTTCAGAAGAATGAAAAACATGTCCGCTGTGCCCGAAAGCGAAAAGATCATCACCCTTACCGACAAAAACTTCCAGAACCAGATTAAAAAAGGATTGGTCATGGTCGATTTCTGGGCCGAATGGTGTATGCCCTGCAAAGTCATGGGCCCGGTGCTGAATGAACTGGCCGAAAGTTCCGATTTTCAAGCCGTTGTAGCCAAACTGAATGTGGATCATTATCAGTCTGTCTCACAACAATTCGGCGTCAGGGGGATCCCTACCATCATCCTTTTTAAAAACGGGAAGGAAGTGGATCGCATAGTCGGGATTAAGCCGAAAGATTTCCTTATCAAACAGGTGAACAAACATTTGTAAGATCTGAGTTGTTTAACAGCGGTTTACAAAATATTTGAACCTGGATAAACAGGAAAATTGTTAACCAACAAATCCAAATATCAATGAAGATCAGCGATTTGCTCTCATTTCTACTGGTACTGACAGTTATTTCTGTTTCAGGCCAGCAAACAGGTATTGAAAAGCAGGCTGTTATGATTGAAAATCAGAGCAGTTATGGTTTTACCGAAACAATGGAAGTGCTTTCAAAAACAATTGCAGAGAAGGGTTGGAAAATCACTGTCATCCATGATCTTCAGGAAACCATGAAGAAAAACGGAAAAGAAGTGTTGCCGGTGAAAGTGATTGAATTGTGCAATCCCGCTCATGCTTTCGGGATCCTTTCGAAGGATGAATACCGTGATGTGAGCCCCATGCTTCCCTGCCGGATTTCAGTATATGAGAAGTCTGACGGAAATACATACGTTTCGCGTATGAATGCACCCGCCTTCGCGGCAATGATTGGCGGGGATGCCGCAGCAACCATGGTAAAGGCCTACAACGAAACCGAAGAAATGCTCAAACTGGTTTTGCAATAATTGCCTTAATCCAAAACCAACCAACCGGGCCGGCGGAGTGATAAACCTGCCGGCTTTTTCATTTCCGGGAACGCTCAGGGTGTCATCCTGCTGACAAAGTTCGCGGCGTTATTATCCAGCAAAGTCATATCGGCTGAATCAGTAACTCCGTCTCCATTCACATCCGAAAGAAGATATCCTGTTGCAAAACCCTGCGCGTCATTATCCACCACTGTCATATCCGCCGAATCCACCACTCCGTCCTGATTCACATCTCCGGCAAAAATCAGGAAAACATCTCCGGCAGGTTTAAGATTGCCGCCCCAGGCCCTGGTAGCAGCATCGGAAAAATTATAATCTGTACTTGCATTACTGAATGAAACAGGACCGCTGCTCCATGTTTCAATGCTGTTCCGGTGTTTTATCACAATAAAATAATCTGACGAAATTTCCGGCGGCAGTGTGAACTGAGCATTGCCGACAATGTCGAGGAACACTAAAAAAGGACCCGCAGTCAGTTCATAGGGCGCTTCAGCCTCCCGGAGTTCCACCTGAATCTGGTCAGCGATTTCACCGGGGAACTGGTCTCCAGCCTCATTTTTCGCCTTGTTCATTCCCGGGCCCTGATACAAACCCTCGAGTAAAACGGTCAGATTCAGGACTTTCTCCTGTAAGCCTTGCTGAGTAAGCGTAACCTGTGCCGGTTCCAGACCAGGAACAACAACAGTAATGACGGCCACCCGCTGCGTACTCCCTGTATTTGCCTCATAATCCGCAACCAAAGCCCCGTTCCCGTTTCCTGATGGCGTAACCACACACCATTCCTGATCTGAAAAAGCCTCCCAAACGCTGTTGGACTCCACCGTAAAATCAGTGTTACCGGAAGCCGCATCAACCATCAGGTTTGAAGGCGTGACCGATAAGGTGCGGAATGTTCCTGAAACCATTATATCATCCACACATATCCCATAACCGTATTTTGCGTTGCCTTCGAAAGCAATACAACAGGTTTCCGAAGCATCCGGCAAATCAAGGGTGTGCATTGTCCACGAAGCTATGTTCTGAGTGTATGCCTGAAGCAGTATCCATTCACTGTCAGCGCTGGTCCGGTAGAAGACCCTGAGCTCATCCTGATCGGGCGACCAGAAAGCCTGGGTGTGCCAGAATTGCAGGGAGGGATTGATCAATGCACTCAGGTTCAGGGGCGGACTGATCAGCCGGGTTTTGTTATCTGCTGAAGAATTATCCTTCAGACAGGCATTGTAAGCGCCTCCGTGCGCTGTTTCCGGGTTACTGCTGCCATTTCCGGTAACGAAATTCCAGCTGATCCCCGAATTATTCACCTGCTCCTGGGTCCAGCATGCGGGGATCAGGCCTCCGTTCTCGAAATCCTCGGTAAAGGGAAACTGTTGAATGATATCGCAACTGGTGGTAAACTGCCTGTTTTCTCCGTAAACGGTACCTTCACTATTTGTTGCATAAGCCCTCGCGTAGTAAGTCGTACTGGCAGAAAGGCCCGAAATAAGGCTGATAAATGAGCCCGCACCGCTTCCATCCAGGGTGTGCTGGCCTGACAGCGACGGATTGACGGAGGTGCCCCAGCAGACGCCACGGGCGGTAACCGGAGAACCCCCTTCACAAATCACCCCACCTCCACAGGTCGCCGAGCCTGATGTTATATGAGTAACACCGGATGTTGTGACACCCGCAGAGGGAATTAGCTCAATATTTTGCGTAATTGCACTGAAATCCCCGATGGTCAGATTGCTGAAAGTCTGCGTGTGGTAACAGGGAGCACTTACCTGCAGGGTGTATGTTCCGGCTTTTACTGGCCTGTAGAAATCACCATGAAGCGCCGAAGAATAAACTTCCGAATTATCCGCATCATGTCCGGCAAGGGTGATTTTTGCCTGTACGGGCAGTCCTGATATCTGCTCAGTTACCGATCCCCTGAAACCGTATGTTGCCTGCTTCATTAAATTCAGCATACTGCGGTAATTGTAATTCCAGTAGTCTGGTAGCTGGGCGGCAGCCACCATTTTGGTGGCGGATATTTCAATGGTAACTTCCCGGCAACGCCTGAAATAATTCATATAGTCCTGCCGGCCTCCGGTAATGCGGTACCAGGCATAGCCGTTGGTGATCCCGTTATCCAGATCGTCCATGTACCATGAAGGGCTATGGGCCTGGCAGGTATCGGCGTATTCGCGGCTAACCATAACCCACCAGCTGTTATCTGCTGTCTGTCTGCTCCAGGTATCCCACGGGTAGTTCACCACTTCAATACCTCCGTGAAAGTTGGCCCCGGCTACAAAACTGCGCTGTTCCGCAAAATTCATAAAAGCGACGGTCTCCGGTTGCCATGCATTTCCGTCGGGATGGTCACCTTCGGCAGGATCCGGATAGTTGCGGTTCAGATCCACAAAATTTGCATTGAAACGGCGTGCACCGCTCACAGAACTGTTGCCCCCGTAGTATGTTCCGTCGGGGTTGGCCAGTGGACAAATGTATATTTCCATATTGTCAACCAGGTTCGTAACCTCAGGATCAGTGCCATAATTCTGCAGCAGGTATTCAATCAGGTGCAGCATCAATACATAACCGGTGGTTTCATCTCCATGCATGGATGAAGAATAGAAAAATTCCGGTTCGGCCTCGTCATCTGCAGCATTGTCAGAAATTTTAACTACAAGCAATTTGCGCCCGCTTGCCAGGTTGCCGATATTTTGCACGCGGCAAAGCGAAGGATACAGGGTCTGGAAATCCGTCATAATCGCTTCATAAGCCTCATAAGTCGGGTAAAAATTCCAAACGGTACGGGTAGCATCCGATAATTCAATCCGGTCGCGCATAATTACACCCGGTGCATCGCCCGGATGCGGAAGAATGGTAATATCATAGCCCGGTCCGGTGAACTTATCAAACTGTTTACGGTTTGCGTAAGCCCAGACCGTATCGTTCATGATTTTATCCACAGAAATCTGCCGGGAGACAGATATCAGGTCCATCCCCTTTGTAAAAGGAAAGCAAAAATAGATTTCCTGATTATCAGGTGAAATCCGCGCTTCCGGATACTGGGCGCTGACCTCCTGAACGATAACCGTAAAGAGACAGAACAGAATCAGTAGTTGTAATTTCATAAGAAACGCTTATCAGATGATTTAAAATTGCCTGAAATCATCAGCGGCAAACAGGAAAAGGATAACAGAATTGATGTTATCCTTGAAAAACAGTATTGAACCCGGCAGGCGTTCAATAATCCAAGGTAAGAATCCTGCCTTCGGTAAAGTTGAAAAACTGATCTTTCTGAGCGAGTACAACCCCGGGCATAAGATCAGCCTCGCTTTTACCGGCAGCTTTGAGGCATGAGGGGCAGGCAAAAATGGTAACGCTCTTGTCGATGAGCAGTTTCAACGATTCTTTAGAGCTGGGGAAAGTCGGATAGCTTATGTCTATTGCATCATTCAGCACAACTTCAATCCCTTTAATGTCAAAATACAACAGCACATCCTTGTCTTCGGCCATCATTACCGCCTGTTTCAGCGCCATCACCACCTTGTGCGGATTTTCAGGGCCGCTTGAAATATGGTAGAATACGCCGTCGCGGGGAAGCTCAACCGCGGATCCACCGGTTACTTCCGGCTCTTTTACAATGGTCTGGGTACAGGATGCAGCGATTAACGCCAGGGCGATCAGCCCGAAAATCATTCTTTTCATAAGCACAGATGTTTAAATCAGTATAAAAGTATGGAATAATAGCGCAGAATGCAATATTTATTTCAGACGAATATTTATTCTGTAGCCATCTATTCTCCGGCTATGATAATGGTTTCGCTGTTGAAGTCGACTCGGTCTCCCGGAAAAAGTTTTTTGCGTTTTTGCAATTCAACCTGGCCGTTTACTTTTACATGGCCCGAAGTGATTTCGAGATTGGCCTCCCCGCCGGTTTCGGCAAGTCCGAGCAATTTCATCAACTGATTCAGCTGTATGTAAGGGTATCCTGACAGGGTGAAAGTTCTCATAGGCACAGTTTTTTCAAAATTAAATGATTTGCCGGATTCAGGCAATTACAGGCGGCTTTATATTTTGTGTCAGCTGGCAGGCCGGTAGTGATTTCATGAATTAACCCTTACTCGGGCAATTTGTGCCGTCCATCCGTTCGCTTTTCTTATTTTTGCGGCTGATCTAATCTGTTATCATGCAATCAGGCTTTACCCCCACGCAATATAAATTGCAATCGCTGGCATCAGGAAAAATATTTGAAGACAATGGTTGGACACTCGATGCCCCGGGCGAAGAGAAACCAACGTTGATCCGTGCAATTTACGAGAATAAGCAACTGCATTTGAAGGGTACTGATACCAGTTTATACACCTTTGCCGACTGGTTGCCACTGAAGCGCACCCTGGATGGTTCATCAGCTCCGGTTACGTACAGGAGCAAAGGACTTGCAGCAGCCCTTGGGCTCAAAAACCTCTGGATTACTTACAGCGGATACTGGCCCGAGAAAGGAGCCGGTATGACTACCTGTTCCTTTAAAGAAACTGAAGCCTATGCTGTGTGCGGACGTATGAATCCTGAGCAGGATCATGTACTCGTTGTAGCATCGGCAGGAAATACTGCAAGGGCCTTTGCAAAGGTATGTTCTGAAAACAACATTCCCCTGCTGCTCTGTGTACCTCATGATTACATCAATGCCCTGTGGTTCGACAAGCCGTTGAATCCTTGTGTAAAACTGGCAGTAACTGCCCATGGCAGTGATTATTTTGATGCCATCCATCTCTCAAACCTTGCCACCCGGTGCGAAGGATTCCTGGCCGAGGGGGGTGCAAAAAATGTGGCCCGGCGCGATGGTATGGGCACAACTGTATTGTCAGCGGTTACTACCATCAGGCAAATACCTGAATATTACTTTCAGGCTGTTGGCAGCGGCACCGGCGCCATTGCGGCCTGGGAAGCCAACCTGCGTCTGATTGCCGACGGGCGTTTCGGAAACAATAAAATGAAACTGATGGTATCGCAGAATGCCCCCTTCCAGCCTATCTACGATGCATGGAAAGCCGGCTCACGCGCAATGCTTCCTTACGACGACGACCTGGCCAGGGAACATGTAACCGAAATTGATGCCAAAGTGCTGTCGAACCGGCGGCCGCCCTACCCCATTACAGGGGGCCTTTACGATGCACTTACAGATACCGGGGGAGATGTGTTGAAAGCAACCAACCGCGAAGCCCGGGCAGCCAAGGAACTATTCCTTGAAACTGAAGGCATCGACATCTATTCAGCTGCTGCCATTGCAACCGCCTCGCTGAAAAACGAACTTAATGCCGGCCGTCTGAACCCTGACGCCCTTATTATGTTAAATATCACCGGGGCCGGCGAAGAACGCTTTAAACGTGAGCACAGCCTCTTCTACCTGGAACCTTCACTGCATTTCGACATTACGCCGGAACTTCAGGAAGTCAGGGAAAAACTGAACACCCTCACCTGGTAAGCGAAATTTACACACGGACTTCTACTGTATTTAACTGTTTTACAGTATATTACATGGATGTCTAATATTCCCTCCACTGGAATTATACCCATAACACAGGCAGTAACGCCCGTTTAATAATCCAAAATCAATTCTTACCTTTGCCGCATGGCAAACAACGACGATCTTTTCAAAAAAATAACCGCCCATGCCAAGGAGTATGGGTTTATATTTCAGTCAAGCGAGATCTACGACGGCCTCAGTGCCGTATATGACTACGGTCAGAATGGCGTGGAACTGAAGAACAACATCAAGGAATACTGGTGGAAGGCAATGGTTCGCTACCATGAGAACATTGTGGGGATAGATTCGGCCATTTTTATGCATCCGACCATCTGGAAAGCTTCCGGTCACGTGGATGCGTTCAACGATCCTATGATCGACAACAAGGATTCGAAAAAGCGTTACCGCGCCGATGTACTGGTTGAAGACCACCTTTCAAAACTGGAAGATAAAATCAACAAGGAGGTAGAAAAAGCAGCCAAACGCTTTGGTGATGCCTTCGACGAGGCCCAGTTCAGGGCAACCAATCAAAGGGTGCTCGAAAACCAGGCAAAAATTGACGCTATCAAGCACCGTCTTTACACAGGGCTTGAGAACAACGACCTTTCCGATATCAAGAAACTGATTGAGGATTGCGAGATTGTTTGTCCCGTTTCAGGTTCGCGCAACTGGACGGAGGTGAGGCAATTCAACCTGATGTTTTCCACCCAGATGGGCTCGGTCAGCGAGGAAGCCAATACCATCTTTCTGCGGCCTGAAACCGCCCAGGGTATTTTTGTAAACTTTCTGAATGTGATGAAGACCGGCCGTATGAAGATCCCTTTTGGGATTGCCCAGATCGGCAAGGCTTTCCGTAACGAAATTGTAGCCCGTCAGTTTATCTTCCGCATGCGTGAGTTTGAGCAGATGGAGATGCAGTACTTCGTGCGCCCCGGCACCGAACTTGAGTGGTTTGAGTACTGGAAGAAGGAGCGCCTGAAATGGCACCTTTCCCTGGGCCTCGGTGAAGACAATTACCGCTTCCACGATCACGAAAAGCTTGCTCATTACGCCAATGCCGCAGCCGATATTGAATTCCGCTTCCCCTTTGGATTCAAGGAACTGGAAGGCATTCACTCCCGCACTGATTTCGACCTTGGCGCTCATCAGCAATACTCGGGCAAAAAAATCACCTATTTCGATCCTGAGCTGAATGAGAGTTATGTGCCTTATGTAGTGGAAACCTCCATCGGTCTCGACCGCACCTTCCTGGCCCTGCTCAGCAATGCTTACACCGAGGAGAAACTCGATGATGGCTCGGAGCGTGTGGTCATGAAACTACCCCCGGTACTTGCACCCATCAAAGCCGCGGTGCTTCCGCTGGTAGCCAAGGACGGGCTGCCTGAAAAAGCCCGCCAGATCATGGATACATTGAAATATGATTACAACTGTCAGTACGAGGAGAAAGACTCCATCGGCAAGCGCTACCGCCGGCAGGATGCCATAGGAACCCCTTACTGTATCACCGTTGACCATCAGACGCTGGAAGATAACACGGTTACCATCCGCGAACGCGATACCATGCTGCAGGAACGGGTAGACCTGGGGAATGTCAGCGATATTATCGCCAAAAAACTGATGGTAAACTAATCCTGTACAGCAAAAAATGCAGACAGCAGGCCCCGGGGTCTGCTGTTTTGTTTTGTTATCCTGAACCTGCCGTATAAATATTCCGGAAGACAGGCCTCAGATCATCAGTGATCGATTTATCCCGGGTTATCCATCCGTAACAAGATGATTCATTTATCACTATTGTCCGGATAAAATAAAGAAAGAATTTGCCACAAAGACCCGAAGACACTTAGTATCACTAAAAGAGAAAAACAGGTTTTGTGCAACCTGATGCCTTTGTGCCACTTCTGCAGGCTTATTGCATCGCTAAGTGGCGAAATATTTAAAAGTAAGTTGTATGCTGTTACAATCTCCTGAAACCAACACCTATAAAGGATTCCGGTCAAATAATAATAATTTCCCCGGACAACAATGTTTCATTTATTATTAAAAGCATTCATGGTATTGGTTGCTCCGGCGGCAATGTAGCTTTTAATCATATCCACAGCTACGGGAATGCGTTCTATAAACAGCTTCTCTTCCTCTCGTGTAAAACGCCCCAGCACATACTCCACCTGGAATCCCCTGGCAAAGTTGCTGCCGATGCCCACCCTCAGTCGCGGGAAATTGTTATGCCCCAGCGTTTCAATGATGTGGTTCAACCCATTGTGGCTGCCTCCGCTACCTTTGGTTTTCAGACGGAAAACACCGGGGTCAAGGTCGAGGTCATCAACAACCACGAGCGAATTTTCAATGGGGATATTTTCCTGTGTAAGCCAGTAGCGGTATGCCTTACCACTCAGGTTCATGTAGGTAGTGGGTTTGATGATAATCACTGTTTTCCCCCTGTAGCGGGCTTCGGCGCGCGCAGCCAGGCGGTCGGTGGTAAATTTCACACCCAGGTCATGCGCCAGAGCATCGGCAATGATAAAGCCGATGTTGTGCCTGGTGCTGGCATATTCATCTCCTGGATTTCCAAGTCCGGTAATCAGATATTTCACGGTCTATTCCATTTTAGGCAATTGATTCCCCGCCGGGATTAAGCATGGGAGGCCGAACTATCATTGATTATATTGTCAAAAATAATAATTATGACATCGCAACCTGCCCTATCGTCAGGCCTTATTAATCAAAAAACCGGAGGCAGTGATCGGTGTCGCCTGCCTCCGGTTTGGTATATTCAGCAGTTCCCTGATTATTTTCCGGGTGCTGCAGGCTCAACATTACGGGTTGACATAACGCTGACTATCACACCACTCCTGATATCGAGGAATTCTACATTTTCCATTTTCAGGTCACCAACCTTCACTGACTGGTTGAGGTCGAGATCGTTAATGCTAACCTCAACTTCGTCGGGCAGGTGCTGGATCAACGCTTTGATTTTCAGTTTACGGAATTTCTTGACCAGTTTACCTCCGCGCAGCACGCCGGGCGAAGTGCCGGTAATGCGGATGGGAACAGAAATGATCACAGGTTTCAGGGGATCCAGTTCAAGAAAATCAGCGTGCAGGATACTGTCGCTAACCGGATGAGACTGAACATCCTGCAGGATGGTCAGGTATTCTTTACCGTCAACACTGATGTTGATAAGGTGTGCATTCGGGGTGAAAAGGATGGGCTTGAAGCTTACTTCATCGGTAGAGAAGTGAACCTGCTCTTTGCCGCCGTAAATTACACAGGGTACTTTACCTGCAGCGCGCTGGGCCTTAGCATCTTTTTTCCCTACGTTCCCGCGAAGGGAACCGCTCATAGATACTGTTTTCATTGTTTAAGATTTAATTGATGATTATTAAAGGTAACCTTATGGTTATTCAAACTTGAAAAGTGTTGAGATGGACTCGTAATTGTGCACCTTGCCAATCACATCAGCCAGCAGCGTTGCGGTACTGATCACCTTGATCTTCGGGCTTTCGCGCCGCAGGGGGATGGTGTCAGTGACGATGACTTCGGTAAACGGCGAGGCTTCAATCCGCTCGATGGCATTTGCCGAGAGGAGCGGATGTGTACAGAAAGCCCTGACACTTGAAGCGCCGTTGTCCATCATCAGTTTAGCCGCCTTGCAGATGGTGCCGGCGGTATCGATGATATCATCCACAAGGATAACATCCTTTCCGGTGACATCGCCTATCAGTGCCATGGTATCCACCTGGTTTGCCTTTGATCGTTGTTTGTAACAAATTACAAAACTGGTATTCAATATCTTGGCATAAGCTGCAGCCCTGCGGGTTCCTCCGGTATCGGGGGATGCCATTACCAGGTTGGGCAGGTTAAGTTGCTTGATAAAAGGCACGAAGATCGAAGAGGCATAAAGGTGATCAACAGGTACATCAAAGAAGCCCTGAATCTGGTCGGCATGCAGATCGATGGTGATGATTCGCTGAACGCCAGCAGCGGTAAGCAGGTTTGCCACCAGCTTGGCAGCTATCGACACCCTGGGTTTGTCTTTCCGGTCCTGCCGTGCAAACCCGAAATAGGGAATCACGGCAATGATATGCCTGGCCGATGCCCGTTTGGCCGCATCGATCATCAGTAAAAGTTCGAACAGGTTGTCGCTTGGTGCAAAGGTCGATTGTACAATAAACAGGTCGTTTCCACGTACATTCTCTTCGAAGGAGGGCTGAAATTCACCATCCGAAAAATCAGTAATCAGGACATCACCAAGTTTCTTACCATAGCTGACCGCTATTTTTTCGGCCAGGTAACGGGTGGCTCTGCCCGAGAAAATGTTAACCACTGTGGCCATTTCAGATGTGCTAATGCTGGTTATACGATCCGGTTTTGAGGGCGCAAAATTATAAATTATTTTGAAGGTTACTGTAATGATTTTAACAAATGTTAAAAATAAACCTTCTAAACCCTTGATTTTTCGGCAAATTAGTATTACTTTTGCACCCCTTTTGAGGAGTGCGGCAAGGCGAGTGGGGTGCAGACAATATCAGGGACAGGATACCCGTTACATTCGATGTCCGTGCAAACATACGACTTTTTTTGAAGCGGCAGCTAAAATAATGGCTATTCACTCCTCTTTCTGAAGTGAATATCTCTAAACATAAAACCATACAGAATGAAACTCTCGCAATTTCGCTATCAACTGCCCAATGATCTGATTGCAAAGCAACCGGTCGATAACCGGGACAAATCGCGGCTCATGGTACTGAACCGCAAAACCAAAACCATTGAACACAGGATGTTCACTGATATTCTGGAGTATTTTGGAGATGGCGATGCATTTATTATCAACGATACCAAAGTATTTCCGGCATTACTTACCGGCGAGAAGGAAAAAACCGGGGCCAAAATCACCGTATTTCTGCTCAGGGAACTTAACGCGGAAGCCCGTTTGTGGGATGTTCTGGTTGATCCGGCAAGAAAGATCCGCATCGGTAACAAGTTGTATTTCGGTGATGATGACTCCCTGGTTGCAGAAGTGATTGACAATACCACTTCCCGGGGCCGCACCCTCCGGTTTCTGTTCGACGGACCATATGACGAATTCAAGAAAACCATAGAAAGCCTTGGCAAAACACCACTTCCGGAGGAGTTACAAGCTATACGCGACATCGTCCCTGAGGACAAAGATTGGTATCAGACCATTTATGCTTCCAAAGAAGGAGCGGTTGCCGCTCCGACGGCCGGCCTGCATTTCAGCAGGGAGCTTATGAAACGCCTGGAACTCAAAGGAGCCTCATTTGCTTCGGTTACCCTTCACGCGGGTGTGGGTAACTTCAGGGCCATAGATGTGGAAGACCTCACCAAACACAAGATGGACTCCGAAGAACTGATCATCGAAGAGGAAGCCGTCCGCATCGTTAATAAAGCCAAGGAAAACCGAAAACAGGTATGCGTAGTCGGCACTACCACGATGAAAGCCGTGGAGTCGTCTGTTACCATCTCTGGTATGTTGAAATCTTACAAAGGATGGTCAAACAAGTTTATTTTCCCTCCTTACGAGTTCAGTATTCCCACCTGTATGGTAACCAATTTCCACCTGCCACAGTCACCCATGCTGATGATGACGGCCGCTTTCGCCGATTTTGATTTTCTGATGAAAGCTTACAAGGAGGCCATAAACGAAAAATACCGCTTCTTTACTTATGGCGATGCCATGCTGATTTTGTAACATCACGGACAAAATATCTGAAAGACTGTCACTGAACGAAAGCACTCTTCAGCGGCAGTCTTTTACTTTTTGGCCGACTGCCCTTGAAGCAAAGGACTGTTTGCAAATCAGCGGTTTTCTGTGTAGGTTTGTTTAAAAATCCGATCTGTGAAACGTTTCGTGATCATTGTAGCCGGTGGTACAGGGCAAAGAATGGGGGCCGGAATCCCCAAACAGTTTCTTCCTTTATGCGGCAGACCGCTGCTGATGCATACCATAGAGATTTTTCACCGTTATGATGCGAAAACCGGCATGGTGCTGGTACTACCCGCCGGACAGGCTGAGCAATGGAATGCGTTGTGTACCCTACACGGGTTCACCCTTCCCCATAAGCTGGCAGAGGGAGGTGAAACCCGTGGGCACTCGGTGCGCAACGGGCTGGATGCCATCACCGCCACACGGGGAGTTGTGGCCGTGCACGATGGCGTGAGACCGCTGGTCAGCCAGGAAACGATTGCCACCGGATTTGCCCTTGCCGAAAGCGGGAAGAACGCCGTTCCCGGCTTGCCCCTTACCGATTCGCTCAGGATCATTGACGGGAAGGGTAGCCGTCCAATAGACCGGACTTTGGTAAGGCGGGTACAAACCCCGCAGTGTTTTCCGCTTTATGTCCTGCGTAAGGCATATGATCATCCGGACTTCATGCACTTTACCGATGATGCCCAACTGGTTGAAAAGACCGGTTCTGTCATAACCCTGTATGAAGGCAATGCCGAAAACATCAAAATTACCACGCCTTTTGATCTGAAACTGGCCGGATTACTGGCCGGTGAAACGACACCTGAATTATTGAGACAACAAAACTGGCACTGCGATGAATGAAGAAGGACGGATTCTTGCTAATCGTGAAGGGTGGGTTTCCATTGTCGGGAACATCCTGTTGTTTATCCTTAAATTCTGGGCCGGAATTGTATCCGGCTCCATTGCCATCATCGCGGATGCCTGGCATACATTGTCTGATTCGCTTACCTCAGTGGTAGTGTTGGTCGGGGTTAAACTCTCTTTGCGTCCGGCTGACCGCGAACACCCCTTCGGACATGGCAGGGCCGAACTGATTGCCGCACTGGTGATCGGTGTGCTGCTGAGCGTTGTGGCGTTTAATTTTGTGGTTGAAGGCGTACAACGATTGCGCGAAAGGCAGGAAGTGAATTACGGGACCTTTGCCATTATTGCCACTGTAATCTCTGTTGTGGCAAAAGAAGGTATGGCCCGCTACGCCTTCCGGATTTCCAAACGCTCGGCCTCACGTTCGGTAAGAGCAGATGCCTGGCACCACCGTTCCGACGCCATCTCTTCTGTTGTCATCCTTGCAGGTATTTTTCTGGGCAAACATATTTGGTGGATTGACGGTGTGCTGGGAATTATTGTGGCACTGCTGATTTTCTATGCAGCTTACGACATCCTCCGCGATGCCATGAATACCATGCTTGGCGAACAACCTGAGCCTGAACTTATCTCGCAGATTGCAGAAATATGCCGCAGCGAAAGCCTGCTTGAACTTCAGCCGCACCATATTCATGTGCACCGCTACGGTGAACATACAGAACTGACCATGCACATCAGGCTTCCTGATAACATGACCCTGTTTGATGCCCATGAGATAGCCACACGGGTTGAAGTCCGGCTGAAAAAAGAAATGAGTATCATCAGCACTATTCATATGGAGCCACAGGGCCTTACCCACCCATGAAACGGCGGCCTTTCCAACGTACAGGCATTATCTGGCCGGCAAGTGCAACAAGTGTTGTGTAAAAAGCCACCAGCGGCTCGGCCGGGATTATCAGCCACATTAATCCATGCTTTCGGGTAAACTTTATGAACCCTGCCAGCAAGGGCAGATCTGCCAGGGTTTTCACCAGGAGGATAAACAAAAACCATAACATGAAACGCGCGACAAAAAGTCCGGCAATCAGGCTGAATACCAGCAACGCGTTCATTAAGAAAACCATCGTTGCAGACAGGATAAGCGGAGGATACCTGTAGGCCCTGCTTTTTGAAGTCCACCGAAGGCGTTGGTTAAAAAAATCACCAAGGGTCCCGGCTGGCAGGGTAAATACGAGGGCATCGCGGCAGCGGGCAAAAGCGATTTTCCCGCTTCCGTGACGGTCAAGCATGGAAAGCATCAGAAACACATCGTCACCCGACGCCGTTTGATTGCGGAGTGCATCACCCTGCAACGAACGGTAGGCCTTAAGGGAAAATCCCATATTTGCGCCATTGCACATCAGGGGAAATCCTGCGCCAATGGATCCCGCCCCGGAAGCCACCAGCGAAATGAATTCCAGGTCCTGCAGCTGACGGAATATACCGGCCGGATTATAAAAAGTCACGGGACCCGAAACAAAAACGGCCTGCCGGCTTTCCATCACCGATATCATGGCAGCAATCCAGCCCGGTGAAACTTCGCAATCGGCATCGGTAGTCAGGATATAATCTCCACGGGACTGCTCCAGTGCAAGCGCGATGGCCGCCTTTTTCCCGTGGCGGCCGCTTTGACGGATCAAATAAAGATCAACTTCCGGATTCTGCTTAATAAAATCTTCGACGATGGCAGCAGTCTGATCTGTGGAATAGTCATCCACCACCAGCACCTCAAATCTGTTGCGCGGGTATTGTTGATCAGCAAGGCTTTGCAGGCACCGGCCGATATTCTTCTCTTCATTCCTGGCGGCAATGATCACAGTAACCCTGGCAGTTTGCTGCAATGGCGGGCAGCATCCCAACCGCGACCACCCCCTTGCAAGCAAGGCCATCAGAAGTGTGTAACCGGCGGTTATCACCAAGGGAATCAGTATCAGCGCGGGAGCAGTCATAGGCTCAGGGTTTATTGATGATACTGATCCTCCTGATAAAAAGAACACCCAACAATGCCGGCAGTGCCAGATTGATGATCCATATCAGGGTGGAAGCAGAGAGTATGGATGCTGCAGCCGCGGTATTGCCTCCAAAATATATCCCTATAAAGAAAATGGAGACAGATCCCCTTATGCCCAGATCGGCAAGGGCAACGGTAGGGATGGCAGCCATCACAAAGTATGTAAGGGAAATCAGCATCATGGCCTGAAAATAGGGAATTTCCAACCCAAATGCCCGGAGGAGCAGGTAAAACTGCCCGGAAAAAACCAGGTATCTCAGGGCACTCAACAACAGCACCCCGGTCAGTGTTCGTCTGCCAATCCTTTCTATAACTATCAGATACAAATTCATACGCCTCCATTGAGGCCGGATAAGTTTATCGAGGCGGGCGGTAATCACCGGACTTTTCAGGAAGAGCAAAACCAGCAGCGAAGAAAGAAGCAGGACGAAAATCACCAGGCCGGCAAACAGATAATCCTGCCACCGTTCGTAGAAAAGCACATACTGAGGTATAAAAAACAGCAGGGCGACCATGCCTGCCACCAGGGTGACAATCAGCTGACTGATACTGCCGGCAATGGTAAGCAGGGCGCTTTTGATGCGGTTTGCCTTCAGAGTGAAAACGCGGCCAAGAAACTCGCCCACCCGGCTTGGGGTGAACAGGCTGAAAGTAATGCCTGCCAGCACCGACCGGAAAGCAGAAGGAATGGTGACCGGTTCCAGATAACGGATCAATGAGCGCCATTTTACCGTTTCGAGCAGCCAGTTCAGTGGCATCATCAGCAATACTGCAAACAACAACAAGCGAAAACTATCCGAATGAAAACTAAAGACAAGCTGCTGCCTGAATTGCGCAAAATCGCCCTGCACAAATACCTGCCGGTAGATAAACCAGCAGGCTACCGCAACAATCAGTATGCGGGCCGTGCTATTAAGTGTTTTCTTTACCTTTGCTGAAAGTTTCATTACGCAATAGCATCCGGTTTATGACAGGCGAACGCATTATCCTCGGCATTGACCCCGGCACCCAGGTTATGGGCTACGGTTTAATCGCCGATAAAGGTAAGAAAATAGAACTGATCACCCTGGATGTGTTTAAGTTCGCCTCAAAAGAGTCGCAGGCATTGAGGCTGAAGCGGATATTCAGCTCGGTACTCGGGCTTATCGACAAGTATCATCCGGATGAATTGGCCATTGAAGCCCCGTTTTACGGAAAAAATGTGCAATCGATGCTGAAACTCGGGCGTGCGCAGGGGGTAGCCATGGCCGCAGCGCTTTACCGCGACATTCCCATATTTGAATACTCCCCGCGCAAAATCAAACAATCCATTACCGGCAACGGCAGTTCATCAAAAGAGCAGGTCGCCGGGATGCTGGGACACCTGATGCCACTCGGCGATGAACCAAGATTGCTTGATGCCACCGACGCCGTGGCGGTGGCAGTATGTCATTATTACCAGAGGAAACCGGAAGCACCAGGGAAAAACTATACTGGCTGGAAGAACTTCCTGGATCAGAACCCCGGTAGGATTGCCGGAAAATAGGCAACCCATCCGCAGCCCTCAGCCGCCGGAACCCTTATTTGTGTAATGTTAATCTAAAGGTAGTTCCCTTGCCCGGCGATGAGGATTTCACATAGATCTTCCCATCGTGAATTTCGCGGATAATGCGCTGTGTAAGCGACAGGCCAAGCCCCCAACCCCGTTGCTTGCTGGTATAGCCTGGATTAAAAATTGTGCGGTACTTCTTCTTTGGAATTCCTTTCCCGGTATCCGAAATATCAATGTGAACCAGATTTTCCTCTTCACTCATTTCGATGCGGATATCGCCTTCACCCTCCATGGCATCCACGGCATTTTTCACCAGATTCTCCACCACCCAATCGAACAACTGGTAGTTAAGCCGGGTAAGTATAACGGCATCGCGCTGAGGATGAACGTGAAACGAAACCTTGTTGGAAGTCCGCGTTTTCAGATAAGCCACAGAGTTGTAGATCACCTCCACCAGATTTTCCGTTTTGAGGTTCGCTGCCGACCCGATTTTGGAGAAACGCTCGGCAATGGTATTCAGTCGGTTAACATCTTTGTTCAGCTCATCTATAGTTTCGTCTCCTATATCCTTGGTCCTCAGATATTCCACCCAGGCCATCATGGATGAAAGCGGTGTTCCCAGCTGATGGGCGGTCTCCTTGGCCAGCCCCACCCACACCTGATTTTGCTCCGAACGGCGTGCTATGCTGAAAAGAAGATATGAAACCAGCAAAAAGATGCCAATGATAACAAGTTGAATAACAGGAAAATACCTTAACTGCGTCAGCAGAAAGGAGTCTTTATAGAAAATATAATGCTTCCTGTCGGCAATAACGATCTCGATGGGTTCATTATAAGCTGCCATTTCATCGATGGTATTTTTGACGAAAGCAGGATCGTTCAGCCGCGTGGTATCAATTTTTCCCCATGCCACCAGTTTGGAACGGGTACTGTCGGTAATAATCACCGGCACCGATGCCGAATTGTTGACCACCTCATTGAAGAAGGATTCCACCAGGTCGTCGAGCACCACTTTCAGCTCGGAAAACAGATGTGAGTCCTTATAATAGAAATACACGAAGTTACCTGAATAATAATCGAGCTTGAGCGGTGGATATACCGAAAACTCCCCGAGGAGGGCAGGTGTGAATTTCTTGACTGTATCCGGATCAAAGTCCACATTACGGGCTTCCTTTATATTTCCCTGCTCATCAGCCAGAATAACCGGTATGGACGTATTCTTAGAGATAATGCTCAGGTAGAAGAGGATATTCTCATCATCGCCTGCTTCCACCATCCGCTCGGTAGCTTCAGCCAGTATTTCCACCCTTTTGCGCTCTTCAACCCTGATCTGATCAAAAAAATCATCGGTGTAATTGACCAGACTTACTCTTTGCTGTATGGCATTGGCCCAGGTTGTGATCTTGCTCCGCTCATCCCTGGCAATGTTTTTCACCAGCTGGTTTGTATACCACAGCGAAAAACCCACAATCAGCAACGCGATCAGAAACAGCCAGCGCTTCCAGGTTTTCTTCTGCTCGTATATGTTGGTAACACGTGGTTTGAAAAGTTTTCGAAGGTTCATCAAAGTGAGGCTAGATGATACAAATATCGGATATTTATCTTAAATTGCTCAGCATAAGTCAATCCAATGAATTAATGCCATTAAGGACATTGCCTGTGAGTCCTGATTCAGCACGGTCAGTCTTCGTCCCATTCTATTTCAAACTTAACTTCTGAGGCTTTTTTATCCTTTGCCGATGCGGTGTTGCGGTCTTTCCCAAACTCCGACCTCAGGGCCTGCCTGAGTTCCTGTTTCTGATTTTTAAAATCATCGGCCATTTTTTTCACCACTGCCTGGCTATCGTACCGGAACACCGGCTGGTCAACTGTTCCGGTAAGATGGAGGAACAGCCGGGTATTTCCTCCTTCTGCTGTTTCATAGGCGCCGGCAGGAGCCGGATTGCGTCTCTTTTTATTACGTCCGATTTCTGAAAGCAACAGATTCAGATGATAATCGATGTCGTTGCCAAAGGTGTGTGAGCCATAACCCTTCAGGCCCATGACCGAAGATTTCACTTCCATTTCGGGAATAATCACCGTTTTGCGCGCTATTTCAATGCGGTTTTTCAGGGTGGAAAACTTAACATTCATCAGTTCGCCCGCATCCAGAAAGCGCGACAATTCCTGCAATGGTTCAAATCCGATTAGTTCCCCGTCCCTGATTTCAAGGTCGGCGATGGCACTGACCGAGGCGGCATCCGTTTCGAAACGGTTGCTCATGGTAGCCCCGTACTGAACTTCGGCATCGGCCCGGCCTTTAAGGTGACGGCTCTGCAGGCTGGTTTGTCCGAAATCGCCGAATTCCCTGAACAACCTGCGGATATCCACATTTTTCAATGATGCATTGCAAACCACCTGGGCATGGCTGCCATAACGGTTGTTGAGTACCCCGCTGCCGCTGACACTTCCATCCATGGCTTTCATCGAAAAAGAGCCGACCCTCAGTACCATGTCGTCCAGGCTTAACCTGCCGCTGACCTTTTCGGCGCTGAAATCCCGGTAGGTAAACAAATCACATGAAATCGCGGCATTGAATCCTACCCTTTCGGGAAAAATGCCAGTTGCCGGATCCGCGGGGTGCCCCACTCCGGTTGTGGATGCCGCCGAAGCCGGTGCAATATCTTCAAGACAGAGTCTTCCCGAACGAACCTCGGCATCAATGAACAAGGGTTGGTCCTTTTGAAACAGAAAAGCGGCAAGATTGCGGAAATTTCCCGACAGGCTGAGGTCGCTCCGGCCGGCCCTGAGGCTCAGCCGGTCCACCATCACCGAGCCGTTCTGCAGTTCTAGTGCTGCATTGAGATCTGATATCTTTCGCCCGTCTTTTACAAGTACAAAACCCGCATCAGCAAGACTCACCTTTCCCGAAGCCTTCTCAGGCACCCTGGCAGCGGCATCAAAGCTCCCTTCGTAGCTGATGTCTGCCACAAGTTTTCCGCGGGCATCCGCAATCTGTCCTTCAGGCAAAAAGGCTGCAATCTCATCCAGGAAAAGCAAAGCACTGAGGGTCATGCGCACCTGTGGCCTGCCGGTATTCTTGATCAGCAGTTCTCCCCTGAAACTTCCTTTACCCGCCGATCCCGAAAAATCAGTCAGCTCAAGGCGATCGGTCCTGTTGCCGGTTTTGGCTGAATAGCTGCCCGAAGCCGTAATCCCGCTCAGCCTGGTTTTGTGCTGCAGATGGGCGAGACTGCCCTTTTTGACAGAAAAGCCGGCTGTCAGTAAAGGCGATTGCTTTCCTCCATAATTGCCTTTTAGCCTGAGTTCGGCTGTAAGTCTTCCTCCCGGCTGATAGTCCTTCAGGGAAGCAGTAAACCGCTCCGGAATCAGGGCAATCAGTTGCTCAATGTCAGCCAGCTTTACGGAAAGGACCAGATCCATCGCATTGACCGGCTTTCCGTATGATAACAAGCCGTTCAGAATGAAATCTTCTCCCCCTGCATGTAGACCTGCACGCGTGATATTAATAGTTCCGGCATCCTGGTCAAGAATCACGGCAGCATGAAGATTGATTGACTCCTTCAGGGAGTAGTCGTCGGGCCCAATAAGCATTCTTTCAGCCATCAGGCTTCCCGAAAGATCCGCCTCAACTACCGCCCCTGATTTCTTGCCTTTCAGGGTAATGTAGCTGATGCCCACCGCAAGGTCGTTTCCTGAAGCCACATCGCGGTAATAGACCTTAGATTTACGCAGCACTACCCGCTGAATGTCGAAATCCACCTGCTTCCCCTCTTCACCGTCACTCTTATTCCAGATTTCATAGTTATTCCTGCCATCCTGGTCGCGCCAGAGGGTCACTGAAGCCTCATTGATGTCCACACTCCGGATACGGTATTCCCCGGTAAACAGGCTGAAAATTCCAAAACGGAGGGAGACGGCCCTTGCATGGAGCAGCCCTGGAGTTTCTTCGGCGTCAGCCGGAGGTTTTATGGCAACCTGTCTGAATACAACGGATGCGTCAGGAAAATTCCTGAAAAGGGTAAACTCCACTTCCCCGACTTCGGCCGGGGACAGCAGGTGCTTGTTGATTTCAGCAACCACCAATTGTTTGGCTTTATCTCCGTAAGTAAGGGAAACAATCCCAAGAACCACCAAACCAATAACCAGAAAAGCCGCAATTGCTGCAGCAATCTTTATGGTTCGCCTGTTATGCCGGGATGATTCTTGCATGTGTAAAGGTTCCGGAGTCTGATCAGAAACTAACGGTTATTCCTGAAAATCATTGCATCGGCTGGTGAAAGAAGCGCTATCGCTTTCAGTATGCGATCCGTGGTTCTCAGCTGTTCAGCATACTCCTCACGGTCCTGACGATACCGTCAGTATCAAATCCGCACAAGGCATACAACTCTTCCGGCTTTCCCTGGGTGATAAATTCATCGGGGATGCCCAGCCGCACGACCCTGGCCCGGTAGTTACCGGCGGCCATAAACTCAAGCACCGCGCTGCCCAGTCCGCCATTGATGGTTCCGTCTTCAACGGTCACAATGCGGTTGTACTTTTTAAACACCCCGTGCAGCAACTTTTCGTCAAGGGGCTTGAGGAAGCGCATATCGTAGTGACCGGCCAGGATACCGTCGCGCTGCAGTATGTCACATGCTTCGGCGGCAAAATTGCCCGGATGGCCGATCGACAGTATGGCCACACCTTCGCCATCACGCAGTTTACGACCGGTACCGGCAGTGATTTCCATAAACGGCTTCTTCCAGTCGGTGGAAAGTCCCCTGCCCCGCGGGTAACGGATTACAAAAGGACCTTTGCCGTCGAGCTGAGCGGTATACATCAGGTGACGAAGTTCCGCTTCGTTCATGGGTGCGGCAATGGTAAGCCCGGGAATGGCCCGGAAGTATGCCAGGTCGTAAGCGCCGTGATGGGTGGGTCCGTCCTCACCTACCAGACCGCCGCGGTCGAGGCAGAACACCACCTGCAACCCTTGCAGCGCTACATCGTGAATTACCTGATCATAAGCCCTTTGCATAAAGGATGAATAAATATTGCAGAAGGGGATCAGTCCGCGTGCGGCCATACCGGCTGAAAAAGTTACGGCATGCTGTTCGGCAATGCCCACATCAAAAGCCCGGTGGGGCATCACGCTCATCATCATGTTAAGCGAACACCCCGAGGGCATAGCCGGGGTGACCCCGACAATTTTAGGATTCTTCTCCGCCAGCTCAATAATGGTTTTTCCGAAAACATGCTGATACTTCGGGGGCAGGCTTTTACAGGGTTTTTCGATGATTTCCCCGGTGGTTTTGTCGAACATTCCCGGTGAATGATACAGGATCTGATCCTGTTCCGCCTTCTCGAAACCCTTGCCCTTAACGGTAATTACGTGCAGCAGGCGCGGACCGGGAATATTGCGGATATCGTGCAGCAGTTTGGTAAGCCTCACCACATCGTGGCCGTCGACCGGACCGAAATACCTGAAATTGAACGCTTCGAAAAGGTTGCTTTTATTGAGGATGGTGCTTTTCAGGGCATTCCCGATCTGCTTCACCACGGCCCGTGAATTCTTGCCGTAGCTGGTATTGCCGCCCATCAGTTTCCACACCTTGTCTTTCAGCTTGTTGTAGGCCCTGGAAGTGACAATATCAAGCAGGTACTCACGCAGAGCGCCCACGTTTTTATCGATGGCGATGCCGTTGTCGTTGAGGATTACCAGCAGGTTGGTATTGGAGACACCTGCATTGTTAAGGGCCTCCATGGCCATACCGCCGGTCATGGCTCCGTCGCCGATCACGGCGATGTGCTGTTCATTTTTCCCGTTCAGCAGCCTGGCGGCTGTAGCCATGCCAAGTGCAGCAGAGATGGAGGTGGAAGAATGGCCCACGCCGAAGGCATCGTACTCGTTTTCACTCATTTTCGGGAATCCCGAAATCCCGCCAATTGTGCGGTTGGTATGGAATGTATCCCTTCTGCCGGTGATGATTTTATGCGCATAAGCCTGATGGCCGACATCCCAGATCAGTTTATCCACAGGAGTATTGAAAGCGTAATGGATGGCAACGGCCAGCTCAACAGCCCCCAAACTGGCGCCCAGGTGACCAGGATTGGAAGAGATCACCTCGATGATAAACTGCCTGATTTCGCTGCATAACAGCGGAAGTTCATCTTCCCTGAGCAGGCGGAGATCAGCCGGGGAATTGATTTTATTCAGCAATTTTAACGGTATCTGTGGCGTCATGATCCTTATCGGATTTTAACGGACAAATGTACAAATTATTAGGGTAGCGGGATGTTTGAAATAATTACCCAGATTAAACATCTTCAAACAGCAGATCGGGGTTACCACCATAAAATAATTAGTTCAGCCCTTCCGGGATTTCTATCGATTAACTCAGAATAAATAAAATGTGGTTATTCAATGACTTCTCTTAGCTGAACTTTTTAAACTACCATTCAAAGAAAACAATAGCTTTTGACCAGCAATTCTTTAATCATTAAATGGAAAATGAAACAGAAGCATTATGAGCAGAACTTTCTTCTCATTACGCAAATCCTTCGGGTTGGATATGGATAAAATATTTCGTAACTAATCAGTTTGTTTTGTAATCGGCAATAGTGTTTAAAGCAAGAAAAACAT